>Ga0209373_10000295_pt1 | contig 96105 bp, 83 predicted proteins | sample Higcelweek5metaG_FD_187173 | JGI IMG/M metagenome (GOLD analysis project Ga0209373, IMG submission 187173) | Freshwater pond sediment microbial communities from the University of Edinburgh, under environmental carbon perturbations - High... | ecosystem: Environmental > Aquatic > Freshwater >...
CTCTGATTATAACTGTTCTAATTTCGATTCCCCTAGTGAGAACAGAAAGTATATCAAAGATAATATTTTATTTCATCATGATACGCTTACGATGGGCGAATTTGCAATCGGAACCAATACAACAGCATATATGATGGCAAAAAAGTATAAGATTGCTGATAAGCTGCCGGCCTTGATTGCTGAAAAGACAGGACCGCATTTCGCAGTAGGTGATACATGTTACAGTCATGCTGAGGATGTCAAAGTTTATAATCCTAATGGCAAGGAAATTGTGGCACGTGATAATGAACACTCTATAAGCAGAAAGAAAGATCCTAGAAAGGCATACTACCAATGCCACACGGACATCACAATTCCTTACGACGAACTAGGTGAACTGACGGCCATATGCTGCAATGGTACAAAGAGGATACCTATTATTCTGGCGGGTCGATTTGTGCTTGCAGGATGCGAAGAATTAAACGAAGTATTGATTGACGAAATATAATATTATCGGTACAATAATACGGTGTAACAGCCAAATGGATTTGTAGAAGGAGAAGATAATGGCAAAAGTAGGAATTGTTATGGGAAGCGATTCAGACCTGAAGGTTATGAGCAAAGCGGCAGAAATTCTAGATAAATTTGGAGTTAGTTATGAAATTACCATTATTTCAGCACACAGAGAGCCGGACTTGTTTTTTGAATATGCAAAGAGTGCAGAGAAAAAGGGATTCAAGGTAATTATTGCTGGTGCAGGCATGGCGGCACACCTGCCAGGAATGTGCGCTGCGATTTTTCCAATGCCAGTCATTGGTATTCCAATGCATACAACTTCTTTGGGCGGAAAAGATTCTTTATATTCTATCGTACAGATGCCATCTGGAATTCCTGTGGCAACGGTTGCAATAAATGGAGGTGCTAATGCTGGAATCCTTGCAGTGAAGATGCTTGCGATTGCAGACGAGGCATTACTTTTGAAGATAAAGGAATATGCAAATGAATTGCAGGATGATGTGGTAAAAAAAGCAGATAAGCTTAACCAACTAGGTTATAAGGAATATATGAGTCATATGTAGAAATTAATAAAGCAAGCAAAGAGGAGAGCAAAAATGGATTATAGAAGTGCTGGTGTAGATATTGAAGCAGGATATAAAGCAGTAGAATTGATGAAGGAGCATGTAAAAAGTACAATGCGACCAGAAGTACTGGGTGGACTTGGAAGTTTTTCGGGTGCTTTTTCAATGAAAAATTTTAAAAACATGGAAAATCCAACTTTAGTATCTGGAACTGATGGCGTGGGGACAAAATTAAAATTGGCATTTTTGATGAACAAACATGATTCAATTGGAATTGACTGCGTTGCCATGTGTGTAAATGATATTGTATGTGCGGGCGGTGAGCCTTTATTTTTCTTAGATTATATTGCCTGTGGAAAGAATGAGCCAGAAAAAATAGCAAAGATTGTAAAGGGAGTTGCCGAGGGCTGTAAGCAGGCAGGAGCCGCCTTAATCGGTGGAGAAACGGCTGAAATGCCAGGTTTTTATCCAGAGGACGAGTATGATCTGGCAGGATTTTCGGTTGGAATTGTAGATGAAAAAGATTTAGTGACTGGTAAAACCATTAAAGCAGGCGATGTGCTAATCGGTATCGCTTCTTCTGGTGTGCACAGTAATGGATTTTCTCTTGTTCGTAAAGTATTTCAGATGAGTAAGTCTAATCTGGATCGATATATCGATTCGCTAGGAATGTCTCTTGGAGAAACACTTTTAACACCAACAAAAATATATGTTAAGGCATTACAGCATGTTAAGGAAGCCAATGTAGTTATTAAGGGCTGTGCGCATATTACAGGTGGCGGTTTTTATGAAAATATTCCAAGAATGCTTCCGTCAGATGCGGTAGCTGTTATTAAAAAGGACGCATATCCGGTACTACCTATTTTTAAACTGATCCAGGAAAACGGAAAAATAGAAGAAGAAATGATGTATAATACCTATAATATGGGGATAGGCATGGTCCTAGCCGTTGATTCCGCACAGAAGGATGCAGCAATAGCAGCAATAGAGGCATCTGGAGAAAAAGGATATCAAATAGGTGTGATTGAAAGTGGCGAAAAGGGAATTAGATTGTTATAGGAGGAAGATAGTAATGAAGGTTTTAATTGTTGGCGGTGGTGGAAGAGAGCATGCGCTTGCGGTGAGTGTAAGCAAAAGCCCCAGAGTGGATAAAATTTACTGTGCCCCTGGAAATGCAGGAATTGCCAAGCTGGCAGAGTGCATTGATATAGGAGTCATGGAATTTGATAAATTAGTAGCATTTGTAAAGCAGGAAGAGATAGACCTGACGATTATTGGACCAGATGATCCTTTGGTAGCTGGTATAGTTGACCGCTTTGAAGAGGCAGGGCTTCGCGTATTTGGTCCCAGAAAGAGAGCGGCAATTTTAGAGGGAAGCAAGGGATTTTCAAAGGATTTAATGAAAAAATATCATATTCCGACAGCAGAGTATGAGATATTCAGAACGCCAGAGTCAGCGCTTGCCTATTTAGAGACAGTTAAAATGCCTATTGTTTTAAAAGCAGATGGATTAGCGTTAGGAAAGGGTGTACTTATTTGCTATACCCTGGAGGAAGCGCAAGAAGGCGTAAAGGTAATCATGCTGGATAAGCAGTTTGGCACTGCTGGTAATAAGATTGTTATAGAAGAATTTATGATGGGACGTGAAGTATCTGTTCTTTCTTTTGTAGATGGAAAAACAATTAAAACAATGACATCAGCGCAGGATCATAAGAGGGCAAAGGATGGCGATCAGGGACTAAATACTGGCGGCATGGGTACTTTTTCCCCAAGCCCGTTCTATACGGAGGAAGTGGATGAATTCTGTAAAAGATATGTATATCAGTCAACAGTAAATGCCATGAAGGAAGAGAACAGGGAATTTGTTGGAATTATATTTTTTGGCATTATGTTAACTGAAGATGGCCCTAAAGTGTTGGAATATAATGCGCGATTTGGAGATCCTGAAGCACAGGTAGTTCTTCCGAGAATGAAAAATGATATTATCGATGTAGTTGAGGCTTGTATTAGTGGAAGACTGCATGAGATCGATCTGCAATTTGAAGACAATGCGGCAGTTTGCGTAGTGCTTGCTTCAGCAGGGTATCCAGAGGAGTATGCAAAAGGCTTGCCAATTAGGGGCTTTGATAGATTTGAAGGAAAAGACGGATATTATGCATTTCATGCTGGTACAAAGCAATCAGGTCAGGATATTTTGACAAATGGTGGGCGTGTGCTTGGTGTTACAGCGAAAGGTAAGGATTTAAAAAGCGCAAGAGAGAATGCTTATACAGCAGTTGAATGGATTGATTTTGATAATAAGTACTATAGGAAAGATATCGGCAAAGCGATTGACGAAGTATAAGAAATACAGTAAACTATAGTATGAAGGGTGGTGCTATGGATATGGATTTTGGAGAAGTCAAATATGGCAAGCCATTGAAATGCTCTGTATGTGGGAAAGATTTAGTTTATAAAGGGGTCGGCGAATACCGATGTAGTGCGTGCCAAAACCTTGAGTATGATGATTATGGTAAAGTCCGTTTATATATAGAGAAGCATAGCGGTGCCACGGCAACTGAGATATCAGAAGAGACGGGTGTTTCACAAGCCAAAATCAGGCAGATGTTAAAAGAGGAACGTTTAGAGGTGGCTTCAAATTCAATTGCTTTTTTAAGGTGTGAGATTTGTGGTATAGAAATAAGAAGTGGGAAATATTGTGAATCCTGTGACGCAAAGCGACGAAAAGAAGCATTGTCAGAGCCTAGAGCCAAAAAGAAACAGGTAGGCTATGGATCCGCAGGAAAGCTTGACAGTGGAGAAAGAAGATTTCACAGATAGAGGCAATGCATAGTAATATAAAGTAAAATGATAAGATATTATGATAAGCCATACCTTAATATAGGGTATGGCTTTTTATATATGAAAAATTGACCAAATTAGTCAAAAGCACAAATTATAGAGAATTATTAACAAAGTATTACAACATATGGTTGACATAAGCATTATAGCGTTGTATTATTATAATGAAATGAGAAGAAAATTATATGTTAATATATGTATAAAATTAAGAGTAGATAGTATCATTTCAAAGAGTGACCAGTATAGTCACATACATATAAGGGGAAAAGGATGAAGGGAAAATACACCTTGCATTTTCTAGTGGCAATGGTAGTGATTATAATTAGTTTTGTTTATGCTGAGCAAATCTGGGCGTATACTTCTGTAAATGGAACAGTTATTTGTACAAGCGGAAAGGTGCGTTCTGATGCAGATACGAAAAGCGCAGTTGTATTTTGCGTTAAAAAAGAGGAATCAATTATCATTATTGATGAAAAAAAGGATGCCGGAGGTAGTATCTGGTATCAGGTTAAACTAGGTACGCAGACGGGGTATATTCGTTCTGATTTAGTGAAAAAGGGTGCTGAAATCGTAGGTACGAAAACAGAAGCCTCCACCTTAAATAGTACAAGTACCAATGTGGCAGCAGTAAAAACGAATACGGGAACGATAAAAGGAACCAATGTCATTGTACGTGTCGAGGCATCAAGAACATCAGATGTAAGATGTACACTTGGTACTGGGCATGAGGTTAATATTGAATCAAGTGTGACTGGTTCAGACAGTAACACATGGTATTATGTCAATTTTGTTAAGAACGCTCTTTCTTATAAAGGTTATATCAGGTCTGATTTATTAAACACGAGCACTACTGTCACTTCAACTGGTACGACTGGAAGTACAAGTACTACAGGAAATACAAGTACTACAGTATCAACAGGTGTTGTAAAAGGAAGCAATGTAAATGTAAGAGCTGATGCGTCGACCAGTGGTAAGATTGTAGCGACTCTTAATAGTGGTTTTGTAGTTGCATTATCTGAATCATCAACTGATAGTGAAGGTAAAAAGTGGTATAAAGTAACCTGCACAAATAATGGGCAGACAGTAACAGGTTACATCAGGGAAGACTTACTGACTATTGAGGTCAAGACCGTAGCCGGAGCATCTGCAGCAGCATCAGTGGGAACCATTAAGGGAACCGGCATCAGAGTCAGAACAACGGCATCTTTAACCTCAAATGTATCCTGTGGGCTTTCTACGGGACAGCAGGTATCTATCATTGGTACGGAGAATGCAGATCAAAAAAAGTGGTATAAAGTGGCATTTACTTATAATAACGAAGCAATGACGGGATATGTATGTGCGGACTATGTGGAAACAACAGCAGGAAGTGCTACTGCTACAGCAGCAGTTACAACAACGACAACATCTTCCAAAGTAGGTACAGTCAAGGGTACGGATGTAAATGTTAGAAAAGAACCAGTAACAGGTGAAATTATCACAAAATTAAGCGGCGGGCAAATAGCGACCGTAACAGAGGAAAAGACTGGAAGCGATGGAAAAAAATGGTATGGCATTTCATTTGCACTTAACGGTGAAAATAAAACGGGCTATATCCATTCAGATTTTATGACAGTAGAAGAAGTTGTAACGACTAATACAGTTCCGAGTACAACAACAGGTACAGCGGGAACATCAAATAGAAGTGGTGCAGTAAGGGGCATTAATGTAAATGTCAGAAAAGAGCCAGTAAGCGGCGCTGTAGTGTGTAGCCTGAGCACAGGTCATACAGTGACAGTCACCGAAGAGAAAAAAGCCTCAGATGGAAAAGTATGGTATGCAGTCGCATTTATTTATAATAATACCGCGCAATCAGGCTATATCTGCTCTGATTATTTGACTGTTGAGGCGGCTACAGTAAGCAGTACAACAGCAGATCAGTCCACAAAAGGAACGATTAAGGGATCAGCGGTCAGAATAAGAGAAAGTGCAGTCAACGGAACAGTTGTTGTACAATTGTCTACAGATTACACAGTAACAATTATTGGTGAAACGACAGGAAGTGATGGGTATAAATGGTATCAGATATCATTTTCTTATGGTGGAGTGTCAAAGACAGGCTACGTTCGTTCGGACTTAGTAAACATCATACAGACGGCTTCAACCACAACATTATCAAGCGAAGAATTTGAGAAGGCAATTATAGATTTTCCGGATATCTACAAAGGATATTTACGAACCTTGCATGAAAAGTACCCTAAATGGGCATTTGAACCGGTAAAAACTGGTCTTGAATGGAATGATGTTGTAAACGCAGAGACAGTAGTAGGAAAGAACTTGATAGCAAAATCCAGTATTTCTTCATGGAAATCGACAGCGCCACAGGCCTATGACTGGACACGTGACGCGTGGTATGGATTTGATGGAGAAAGTTGGGTTGCTGCATCCCCCGAAATTGTCACATTTTATTTAGATCCAAGGAATTTTCTGAACGAAAGTGGTATTTTTCAATTTGAAACATTAGCGAAACAAGATTATCAAAATGAGGCAGGTGTTTCTAATACATTGGCATCTACATTTATGAATGGAAGCTTTACGGATACTGATGGGGCAACACGTTCTTATGCAAGTCTTTTTGTAGAGGCAGGTAAGAATGCAGGTGTTTCACCATATTATCTAGCAGCAAGATGTTTGCAGGAGCAGGGAACACTTGGAACGAGCGGAAGTATCTCAGGAACGGTTTCTGGACTTGAAAATATTTTTAACTTCTTTAATATTGGTGCCTATGCTGCAAATGGCAATTCCTCAACTGTAAATGGGCTAATCTATGCAGCTGGTACTGAAGAAGCATATGCAAGGCCATGGAATACAAAATATAAATCAATTATGGGAAGCGCTAAATATGTCGGTGAAAAATATGTAAATAAGAATCAGAACACGTTATATTTTCAGAAGTTTAATGTGGTGAATACCTCCAGTGGATTGTATTCACATCAATATATGTCTAATATACAGGCGGCATCTTCGGAAGCAGCAAGAATGAAAAAAGCATATTCGGATTTAAATGCACCACTTGTATTTCGAATTCCAATTTATAATAATATGCCCGCAACGATATGTACGAAACCAGAGTCTACTTCAAATCCCAATAATTATCTTTCAGCACTCTGTGTAGATGGATATGGTTTATCACCGGGATTTAGTCCTATAGTAGACAGTTATGCATTAAGTGTCGATAATAATGTAGCACAAGTTAATATATCAGCAACACCAGTTAATGCAGGTGCTTCAGTAGCAGGAGCAGGTACGATTAATTTAAATGTCGGCGTGAATCAGATTACCGTAACCTGTAAGGCACAAAACGGAAATACGAAAAATTATGTGATGACTATAACAAGAAATAATTAAGCAAGGAAATTATGATATATTCATATTATTTAACATAGGAAAGAGAGGCATCAGATTATGATGAAGAAGGGCAGAGTGATTTTGAAAACGGGAGTGCTGACAGCAATCATTCTCATTAGTATGATATTTGGGAGAGATGTTTGGGCAGCAGGAAGTGTATCTATCACATCAAGTGCTGAAAACATAGGAATAGAGGAAGAATTTTCAGTTACAATTAAAGCGGTCAATCCAGAAGGTTCTGCTGAGAAACCACAAATTTCGGTTGAATATGATATCGCTAAAGTAAAGTTTTCTTCGTGTGATAAAAGTTATGGTGGCGGCGGTGGCGGTTTGATTACGTTAACAGATACGTCAGCAACTATAAAGTTTGAGGGAGTAAGTGCTGGAAGTACTAAAATTAAAGTATCGGCAATCTTGGATGGCGATGGAGCGGATGTACCGACAGGGGAAGTTACGATTGGAATCGGGACAGAAGAGGAGCAGGCAGCTGCTGGCGCAGAAAGTGTATCTCAGGATGGTGTTGCAGTCAGTTCTAATATAGCAGAGGGACTAATCACAGTTGGCGATGGTGCAATGATGCTTTCTACCACATTTCCAGAAGAGATTATGCTTAATGGATTTCATAAAGAAGAATATAACTACAAAGAGCAAATGGTAGAAGCTGCAGTGTTTGACATGGGAACATTAACGTTACTATATATGACCGATGAAAGCGGCACAAACGGTAATTTTTATATCTACGAGCCGGAGACAGATACATTCAGCGATTTTGTATACATACAGGGAATCGAGGGGAGCTATATTATTATTTCTCAACCAGATGAGTCAATAGTAGTTCCAGAAGGATTTGCAAAGGCTACATTACAATGGAATGGAAAATCTGCCCTGGCGTATATGATTACGGGTGCATCCACCCTTTCTGATAATAGCGAAGAGGCTAGTGGAGAAGTAACGAAAGATGGAATTTCCACAAGTGATTTTTTCTTGCTTTATGCGCTGAATAGTGAGGGGAAGACGGGCTGGTATCTTTATGATATGAAAGAAGGTACCTATCAGAGATATTTAGAGCGGGGTGTATCCACCAAAACAGAAGCACCAGTTTTTGACATATTTAATGCAGCCGATAATGGAAGTAGCAGTAGTATGGATCCCAAATTTATCGTGATATGTATTATGGCAGTTGTAATTTTAATTTTAATGGTATTGTTAGTAGTTCTTTTTATTAAGCTTAAAGATTACCTTGGATATGAATATATTGATGAAGATGAAGATAAAGACGAAGATGAAGACGAGAATGGAGAGGGTAACCATTCCGGAAATAATTCTTCTTATTATAAGCAACAGCCTATTATGACGTCAGATGAAATGAGGGCTCGCAGGTATGAAACGGATGGAGAATTAGGAGAAAGCGGAGAACTTTATAGCGAAGACTTTTCACAAACTACGGATATGGATATAGAGCAAGTAGTAATGTTATCCTCATTAAGCAGTGAAAATGAGGGAAAGAAAGAACAAATTAAGGAAAAGCAAAAACCAAAAGAAAAGAAAAGAAGCAGACTTGCGCAGTGGTATGTCGGAGATGAGTATGGGGATGACGACGACGAAGAAGATAACGATGGAGAAGATGATGACGATGAAATGGAGGATGGCAATGGTAATGCATCTTCGGAGAGAAGGAGCTTGTTTGGAAGAAGAAAAAGTAAGCAAGAACCTAAAGTAGAGGCACATCAACTTGATTGGAGTGAGATGAGGAACGAGATCCACGTAAGTGAACCAGATGAGAGGCGGCCCACTACATCAAAATCACGTATGCCGATTTCTTCACCACATATGACGGTAACAGAACCGCCTGCTACTTCACAGGCCAGACCATATACAGGGCAGCCGATGCCTGCAGACTCTCTTGTATCGCAGCCGATTCCAAGACAGCCGATGCCACGACAGCAAATGCAGCCAGAGTATCAGCAACAACCGATGCCAAGACAGTCGATGCCGCCGCAGCAGCCAGTGCAGCCGCAATATCAACAGCAGCCGATACCAAGACAGTCAATGTCACAGCAGCCAGTACAGCCGCAATATCAACAGCAACCGATGTCAAGACAGTCAATGGCACAGCAGCCAGTGCAGCCAGAATATCAACAGCAACTGATGTCAAGACAGTCAATGGCACAGCAGCCAATACAACCGGAATATCAGCAGCAGCCAATATCGCAAGGATATGATCAGCAGTTGCAATATCAGAAGACAGAAGCGAGACCCCGGGACCCTTTTTATGAACAGCAGGGAAACCAGATGGGACAGCCATATACAGGTCAGACGGTAAAGCAACCCATACAGCAGCCAGTTCAGCAGCCAGTTCAACAACCAGAATTCAAGCTGGATGATGATTTTGAATTTGAATTTATTGATATGAATTAAGAGTATAGGTTTATTGCAATATTTAAACAGGTCAAGAAGTATTTCCTTGACCTGTTTGTGCGCCTGTGCTAGTATGAGTATAACAACATAGGCATTTTGTCATGTGACACAAGCGCAAAAAGAGGTGAATACAGTGATTATTGAAGTGCAGATTGATTTTAATAGTGAAGAAGCATTGTATATGCAGGTGAGGAATCAAATCATACTTTGTGTAGCAACTTCCAGAATACAAGAGGGGGACATGCTTCCTTCGGTGCGACAATTGGCAGATGATATTGGGATAAATATGCATACGGTGAATAAGGCATATACAGTATTGCGCCAGGAGGGTATTGTTAAAGTTGACAGGCGGCGAGGAGCAGTTATCGCAATTGATATTGATCGGCTAAAATCATTAGGTGAGATTAAAAAAGAGTTAACCGTATTATTAGCCAAAGCAGCACTTAAAAATATAACGAGTGATGAAATTCATGCACTGGTTGATGAAATCTATGGTGATTATGCATAGGCGTTATAATTCATAAAATAGTACAGTAGAAAGAAGAGGACAATATATGGCAATACAATATACACAGAAGGCGCAGAGGGCATTGGAGCTTGCAGCAAAAACTTCAAAAGAATTAAAGCACGGGTATGTGGGATCAGAACATATTCTTTTAGGATTGTTGCGCGAAGGCACAGGCGTTGCTGCAAAAGTACTTCTTAGTAATGGCGTGGAAGATGAAAAAATAATTGATTTAATCGAGCAATTGATTGCGCCAGACCAGCCCTTGCTCATGGCAACGAGAGATAGTTTTACGCCACGTGCTGAGATGATTCTTGAAAGTGCAAAGATAGAAGCAGACAGGATGAAGGCTCAGCAGGTCGGAACAGAACATATTCTAATCGCCATCGTTAAAGATTCAGTTAGTGTAGCGGCACGACTTTTGACGACAGTTGGCGTAAATCTGCAGAAAATATTTGCAGATATCATTCAGGCAATAGGTGAAGATGTCACGCAGTATGCCGAGGAATTGCAAGCTATGAAAGCTGGCAAGAAAAAGGTCAAGAATGCAACTCAGACATTAGATCAATATAGCAGAGATTTGACGGTTCTTGCAGCGGAAGGAAAGCTTGATCCTGTTATTGGACGTGAAGCCGAAATCACAAGAATTATACAGACACTCAGTCGCCGCACAAAAAATAATCCTTGTTTAATTGGTGATCCAGGCGTTGGTAAGACAGCGATTGTAGAAGGACTGGCAATGCATATCGTGGAAGGAAATGTTCCGGCAACGGTAAAAGGGAAACGGGTATTGATGCTGGACTTGTCAGGAATGATTGCAGGCAGTAAATATAGGGGCGAGTTTGAAGAAAGAATTAAAAAAGTAATCCGTGAAATCACAATGGCGGGAGATATTTTATTATTTGTGGATGAGTTACATACGATCATCGGCGCAGGTGGTGCAGAAGGAGCAATTGATGCCTCTAATATATTAAAGCCTTCCCTGGCGCGTGGCGAGATTCAGTTAATTGGGGCAACAACATATGATGAGTATCGGAAACATATTGAAAAAGATGCCGCACTTGAGAGAAGGTTTCAACCTATCAATGTAGAAGAGCCGACGATAGAAGTTGCCATTAAAATTTTAAAAGGAATTAAGGGAAACTATGAAAAACATCATGAGGTAGATATTACAGATGAAGCAGTTGAGGCAGCAGTCAAGATGTCAGCACGTTATCTGAATGATCGGAGATTGCCAGATAAAGCGATTGATCTTATGGATGAGGCGGCAGCAAAGGTAAGGCTGAGTGGGTTAAAAAAACCATTCGCATTAGTGGAACAAGAACTGGAGATTAAGCGTTTGGAGGTAGAAAAACTACAATTGATTAAGGCTTCAAAATTTGTAGAGGCAGGCGAGACAGGAAGAGAGCAAGAGCGCCTAAAGGCAGTATACGGAAAGAGGCTGGCGCGCTATGAGAAAGCATTAGTAGATAAAAGGCCTATTGTAGATGAAAATGAAATTGCAGATATTGTATCTGAATGGACTAAGATACCGGTTCAAAAACTGGCAGAAGCTGAAGGAGAAAAGTTAGTCAAAATGGAGGCAACACTCCAAAAGAGAGTGATAGGGCAAGACGAAGCAGTTGCCGCTGTTGCAAAAGCAATCAAAAGAGGGCGTGTGGGTCTGAAGGAACCAAATCGACCAATTGGGTCATTTTTGTTTCTTGGTCCAACAGGTGTTGGAAAGACTGAACTTTCAAAAGCTTTGACCGAAGCGTTATTTGGGACTGAAAATGCGATGATTCGAGTAGATATGTCTGAATATATGGAGAAGCATACAGTTTCAAAGATGATTGGCTCTCCTCCAGGCTATGTAGGCTTTGACGAGGGAGGACAACTTTCAGAGAAAATAAGAAGAAATCCTTATGCAGTTGTACTGTTTGATGAAATAGAAAAGGCACATCCAGATGTATTTAATATTTTGCTGCAGGTACTGGATGATGGACACATAACTGATTCTACTGGTAGAAAAGTCAGTTTTAAAAACTGTGTCCTTATCATGACCTCCAATGCAGGAGCACAGCGCATTGTAGATCCTAAAAAACTGGGATTTGCTGCGAAGGAAGATGATAAACAGGATTATGATAAAATGAAGGCTGGTGTAATGGAAGAGGTAAAACGTATCTTTAAACCTGAATTTATTAACAGAATCGACGAAATTATTGTATTCCACGCATTGAATAAAGATAACATGAAGCAGATTGTTTCACTATTGACTAAGAATCTTTGCGAGCGTGCCAAAACACAGATGCAGATTTCATTAACAATACGTGATACCGTCAAAAACCATATTGTAGAAAAGGGAAGCGATAAAAAATATGGAGCCAGACCTTTGAAGCGTGCAATACAAACAATGGTAGAGGATAGACTTGCAGAAGAGGTGCTCAAAAAGAACATCAAAAACGGAGATGAAGTAGTGGTCTCGTTTGTAAAGGGAGAGATTGTGTTTCGCAAAAAGGCAAAAGACCAGAAAACTGGTAGTATTCTGTTGTCAGAAAAGGTGTTATGATGTACAATAATATTGTAAATAGTCTATTAGTAACAAATAGAATTGATGCTAATAAATATAAATGTAAATAGTCGAGGAGGAAAACAGAAAATGTCAGTAGTAGCGGAGTTGATTCGTAAAGAAGGCAATGGGACCATTAGTTTTGGTAATCATGAACTTGCAGAGAAGGCCAAGAAAGAAGATTTTGAATACAAGGGAAATCTTTATAAGGTTAAGACGTCAGAGGCGATGACGAAGCTGGAAAGAGACGGCATGTTTGTGTATGAATCAGTGCCAGGAACGAGTGTAAACGATTTTGAAGCAACGAAGGCAGGTGTAAAATTTAGGGTAGAAGGGGCAGAAGATGCGCAGATTATCATAGGTCTTACAGAAGAAGTTGAGTATGAAGTATATATCGGTGGCAATAGTGTGGGCAAGATGAAGGCAAATTTAGGTGGAAAGTTAAATATTAGTGTTGATCTTGCAAATGGAGAAGTGGTTGAGGTCGAAATAATCAGTTAATTGCTATTGAGAAATATAAATGGAATGTAAAATTAGTTAAAATAAAAAAGGATAAAGTTGATACATGGCTAAAGCGAAGATGACAACTGTTTTCTTCTGTAATGAGTGTGGATATGAGTCATCTAAATGGATGGGACAGTGTCCAGCATGTAGGGCATGGAATACTTTTGCAGAAGAAAAAGTGAGTAACGCATCCATCTCCACTAAATCATCGGGATATTCGAAAAGAGGTCATCCTGAAATGCAGCAGGAACCGACCAGCCTTTCAGCAATCTCATTAACCAGTGAAGAAATAGTGACAACAGGTATGGATGAATTTGATAGGGTTTTGGGAGGCGGTATTGTACCCGGCTCCCTTGTTTTAGTTGGTGGAGATCCTGGCATTGGAAAATCGACGCTGCTACTTCAGGTATGTAAGAGACTTTCGGATGATGGCAGGAAAGTTCTTTATATATCAGGGGAGGAATCCTTGAAACAAATAAAAATCAGAGCACAGAGAATCGGAGAGTTTGAAGATTCTCTATTTCTGTTGTGTGAGACTAATTTGGAAGTCATAGAGGAGGTCTTAAAAAAAGTAAGACCAGAAATGGTGGTCATAGATTCCATACAGACAATGTATTGTGATGAAATACCAGGAGCACCGGGAAGCGTATCACAAGTACGTGAGTCAACCGGTGTATTATTAAGGATTGCAAAGGGGCTTGATATTGCCACCTTTATTGTCGGACATGTAACAAAAGAAGGTACAGTAGCGGGACCGAGGGTTCTAGAGCACATGGTGGATACCGTACTATATTTTGAAGGAGACAGACACGCAGCATATAGAATTTTGCGAGGTGTAAAGAATAGATTTGGTTCTACAAATGAGATTGGTGTGTTTGAGATGCGTGAGGCAGGGTTGATCGAGGTGAAAAATCCTTCGGCGTATATGCTGAATGGTAGGACGACAGAGGCAGCAGGATCAGTTGTGACCTGCTCTATAGAGGGAACGCGCCCAATATTAATAGAAATACAGGCACTTGTTTGCCGGACAAATTTTGGGATTCCAAGAAGACAGGCTACGGGGACCGATTTTAACAGGGTTAATCTTTTGATGGCCGTATTGGAAAAAAGAGTAGGGCTTCAGATGGCTGATTGTGATGCCTATGTGAATCTGGCAGGCGGAATAAGAATCACTGAACCAGCAATTGATTTAGGAATTGCACTTGCAATCATATCTGGCTTTAAAAATCACCCAATTGATTCCAATCTGATTGCTTTTGGAGAAATCGGACTGAGTGGGGAAGTACGTTCAGTCAGTATGGCTGAAACGCGTGTGCTTGAAGCAAAAAAACTGGGTTTTGAAACTTGTATTTTACCTAAAAGCTCATTGGCGGCAATGAGAGAGATAAAAGGAATTAGAATAATAGGAGTAAAGACAGTTGAAGAGGCTATTTCATGCATATAATAGCAGTAACATAGCAATAATTAGATTGACAATGTGACACAACCGTCATATCATATTCTTGAGTAAGGTTAAATAAACATAATCCAATAGGACAAGCGGGTCATTATGAGTGAAAAATCAGAACAAAAGAAAAAATTAATCGTAAACAGTGCAAGACGAGTTTTTATGGAAAAGGGTTATAAGAATGTTACCATGAAAGATATTGTAGAAGCTTGTGAAATCAGCAGAGGCGGACTATATCTTTATTTTGATAGTACGGAGCAGATATTTCTTGAAGTGCTAAAACTAGAACAGGAAGAGACAGATGTCTCTCTTGAAGAGACATTATATGAAGAATCAACAGTAACTGATATTTTGATGCTATTCTTGAAAGAGCAAAAGAAAGAAATCTTACGTAGTGATGATAATCTTTTGATTGCTACCTATGAGTTCTTTTTTGTAACGAAGTTTCCTAAAAAAGAAAATAGTGCACGAAAAAAATTTGAAATGGGTGTTAAGCTTTTAGCTGAAATAATAGCGGCAGGTGTTGCTACAAATGAATTTTATTGTGAAAAACCAGTTGTGACTAGCAAGAATATCATGTTTGTACTTGAAGGTCTTAAGGTCGCAGCAAGAACAGTCGGTATATCTGAAAAAACGGTTGATGAGCAATTATTATATATATTACAAGGACTGATTTATGAGGAGGAAGAGTAATTGGTAAAGCGTATTTATGTGGAAAAGAAAGCACCATTTGCAGTTAGAGCAAAGGAATTGCAGGAGGAAATCATAAATTATTTAGGTATTGATAAGGTCAAGACAGTTAGAGTTCTGATTCGCTATGATATTGAGAATATTTCAGAGGCGATATATCAAAAGGCTTGTAGCTGTATCTTTTCAGAACCGCCAATTGACGATTTGTATGAAGATAAATTTGAGGCAGATGAAGATGCTCATATATTTTCAATAGAATTTCTACCAGGACAGTTTGATCAAAGGGCAGATTCAGCCATACAATGTGTCAGATTTCTGAAGGAAGAAGAAGATCCCATTATTAAAACAGCAGTCACATATTGCCTGACGGGTGATTTTACAGAAGAAGAATTTCTGAAAATTAAAAATTACTGTATCAATCCAGTAGATTCTCGTGAGACAGGTATGCAAAAACCAGAAACGCTCATTACAATATTTGATGAACCTGAGGATATTGAAATATTTACGGGATTTCAGATGATGGATGAAGCGAACCTGAAGACATTATATAATTCTTTGGGACTGGCTATGACGTTTAAAGATTTCCAGCATATACAGAAGTATTACGTAGGCGAAGAGAACAGAGATCCTTCTATGACGGAAATCAGGGTACTGGATACTTATTGGTCAGATCATTGTAGACATACAACATTTTCTACAGAACTTAAAAATGTAGAATTTTTAGACGGTTATTGTAAAGAGCCTATTCAGAAAACATACCAAGAGTATCTGACAGCACATAAAGAAATATTTGTGGGCAGGAATGACAAGTTTGTATGCCTAATGGATATCGCACTTATGGCAATGCGTAAGTTGAAAAAAGAAGGAAAGTTGCAGGATTTGGAAGAATCCGATGAAATAAATGCCTGCTCTATTGTGGTTCCAGTAGAAGTGGAGCGCGGTACGAGCGAAACGACTGTCGAAGAGTGGTTAGTGAGTTTCAAAAATGAGACGCATAATCATCCGACAGAAATAGAACCATTTGGTGGGGCGGCAACCTGCCTCGGTGGTGCCATCAGAGACCCTTTGTCTGGACGGTCATATGTTTATCAGGCAATGCGTGTAACTGGTGCAGCAGATCCAACAGCCTCTCTAAGCGAGACACTTCGAGGAAAACTTTCTCAAAAAAAGCTAGTACGCGGTGCAGCAAGTGGTTATTCTTCTTATGGCAATCAGATTGGCCTTGCTACTGGATATGTGAAAGAAATCTATCACCCAAATTATGTAGCAAAGAGAATGGAAATTGGCGCAGTTATGGGAGCAGCTCCTAGAAAGAATGTTATCCGTGAGACGTCCGATCCTGGCAATATAATTATCTTAATTGGAGGAAGAACTGGGCGCGATGGCTGTGGTGGTGCGACAGGTTCCTCAAAAGTGCATACAGAAGAATCCATTGAATCCTGTGGAGCAGAGGTGCAAAAAGGAAACGCACCGACTGAGCGAAAAATTCAACGACTGTTCAGGAGACAGGAAGTCAGCAGACTGATTCGTAAATGTAATGATTTTGGTGCTGGCGGGATATCGGTTGCAATTGGAGAGTTAGCAGATGGTCTGCAGATAGATTTAGATAAAGTACCTAAAAAATATGCAGGTCTTGATGGTACAGAGTTGGCTATTTCTGAATCGCAGGAGAGAATGGCAGTTGTCATAGAGTCTAAGGATGTGGAAACTTTTCTTGGCTATGCTGCGGAAGAGAATCTTGAAGCAGTGGAAGTAGCAATCGTAACGAAGGAACCGAGACTAATCATGACCTGGCGCGGTAAAGAAATAGTAAATCTATCACGCGCATTTCTTGATACAAATGGAGCGCATCAGGAGACTGCTGTTGCAGTAGAGATGCCAGATAAAGAGATTTCCTATTTCAAAAATGATTTGACTTCTTCAGTCAATACTGGTAATTCTACAATTAAAGATAGGTGGATGATAATATTACATGACTTAAATGTATGTTCACAGAAGGGGCTTGTAGAAATGTTTGATTCTTCCATCGGTGCAGGATCTGTAATGATGCCTTACGGTGGAAAGTATCAATTGACCGAGACGCAGACAATGGTCGCAAAACTTCCGGTTTTTGATGGCAGGACAGATACGGTTACGATGATGAGTTACGGATTTGATCCAGAACTATCTTCATGGAGTCCCTATCATGGCGCGATATATGCAGTTTTAGAATCTGTTGCAAAAATTGTGGTAGCAGGTGGGGATTATAAAAAGATACGGTTTACATTTCAGGAATATTTTCGCCGTATGAGTGAGAGTCCTAATAGATGGAGTCAGCCATTTTCAGCACTGCTGGGAGCTTATGCAGCGCAGATGGGCTTTGGCCTTGCTTCTATAGGAGGAAAAGACAGTATGTCAGGAACGTTTGAAGATATTGATGTGCCGCCTACGCTTGTTTCTTTTGCAGTAGATGTGGCTAAAAATAAAGAAATTATCACTCCAGAATTTAAGAAATCAGGCGATATTATTGTTAAATTTGTGATAGAAAAGGATGCTTATGATATTCCTATCTATGATAAGGTTTGCGAGTTATATGAGAAGATTGGGGAATTCATTAGAAGTGGTGTCATTACTGCGGCATATGCACTTGATGGCAAGGGCGTAGTTCCTGCAATTAGTAAAATGGCTTTTGGCAATAAATTGGGCGTTACAATTAGAGAAGAACTCACTGTAGCTGATTTATTTGCAAGGGATAACGGTAATATCATAGCGTCAATTCCAGAAGACAAACTGAAGGATGTTATGATTTCATACCAATTGATTGGAGAAGTAAATGATAAAAAAGTATTTATGCATGGAAAAGATAGCATACCAGTGGAAGAAGCGATTTCAGCATGGAAAGAAAAGCTAGAAAAAGTTTTTCCTACTAAGGCAGTAAAAACGGCAGAGAGTATAGATACTCTTATTTATCAGGCATTACCAGAAAAAATTTATGTTTGTAAAAACAAAGTGGCAAAACCGACTGTGTTTATACCTGTGTTTCCAGGCACAAACTGCGAATACGATAGTGCAGCAGCATTTGAACGTGCAGGTGCAGATGTGATTATAAAAGTATTTACGAATCTTTCTGCACAGAATATAAGAGATTCTGTTGAACTATTTGAGGCAGCAATCAAGAGTTCACAAATTATTATGTTTCCAGGTGGATTTTCAGCAGGTGACGAACCAGATGGTTCTGCTAAATTTTTCGCAACGGCCTTTCAGAATGAAAAGCTGAAGGAAGCAGTCAGTGATTTACTGGGCAACCGGGATGGATTAGCGCTAGGCATCTGTAACGGATTTCAGGCCCTCATAAAATTGGGTTTGGTGCCATGGGGTGAAATTGTCGGACAGGCACAAAATGCACCTACATTGACTTATAATACAATTAATCGTCATATTTCAAAGATGGTATATACAAAAGTTGTTTCTAACCTCTCACCATGGTTAAAAAAAGCAAGATTGGGAGAGACATATGTTATCCCAGCATCGCACGGTGAAGGTCGCTTTGTTGCTGATCGTGAATGGGTGAATAAGCTTTTTGAAAATGGGCAGGTGGCAACACAATATGCCGATATCAATGGAAGCATTACCATGGATGAAGAATGGAATATCAATGGTTCGTATTCTGCAATCGAGGGTATTACGAGTCCAGACGGAAGATGTTTTGGTAAGATGGGACATATCGAACGTCGTGGTGAAGGTGTAGCAAAAAATATTTTTGGGAATCAGGATATGCAGATCTTTGAATCAGGAGTGGCATATTTTCAATAAATATTAAGAACACAGGTAAATTTCAATGAAAAGAGAACAATCGAAAGAGCATATTGATCGAGACATCATTAAATTAATGGTAGCAGGAGCGCTTGCATTATGTATTTGTGCGGTTATTTGTGTGCTTCTTATTCTTGAACTGCAAGTCAGATATACTTCTACTGCATTTGAGCAGGTCGATTCTCAAGCAAAAATAGGAAGTAAGGCTATTAGTTCTTCCTTATCTAAGAGTTTAGCAGTTGTTAATATGAATGCAACACAATTAGAGCAGAGTGGTGGTTTGTCACTGGCTGCAATTAATAAAGTCTTAGAAGAATGTGCAAGGCAGGAAAATTTCCGCAAGGAGTATTTTATTAATACCATTGGCACCGTATATAATACGGAACGAGCAAAGCTAGAAGTTGATATGGACGAGTATGCTAAGTATTTTGATCAAAATGCAGAGGATGCCTATGTCAAAGCTATCAAGACGGCGTCCGGGGAGGATTATGTTTTGGTAATCTCTCCAGTAAGAACGGATGGCATTGTTAGAGGATATATTATAGGTGCCAATCAGGCGGAGTCATTGTTTGTGAACGTAGAAAGTGCATATCTGAATGGTACTACCTTTAACTATTTGGCAGATAAAGAAGGTGATGTTATTGCTTCAACATCGACCAGAGGAATAGATAATGTAGGCAATCTGTTTGAGTTTATGCTTACAAACTCAAAAAACCCTAAGAAGATGGAGCATTTATTAACGGAGGTCAAAGAAAACGTAGAAAATGGGAAACCTGGTCAGATTCATGCTGATCTGGAGAGGAATACCAGTTATATTTGTTATGCTCCAATACAGGATACAGACTGGTATTTTTTAAGTTGCATTTATGAGGATACCGTTAAGGATGCTATAGGACCAGTGGTTTTCCGTACGGCACTTGGTTGTGGACTAATCATTTTAACAATGGTGATTTTTGTTACTACTATTGTACGCCGGATTAGAAGAGATCAAAACAAAATTGAAGAGTTAGCTTATGTGGATATTTTAACTGGAGCCAGAAATATGAATTATTTTTTGAAGCGTACAGCAGAGCTACTCGGAGAGAACAGAGATTTGCCCTATATAGTAGTATGCTTTGATATTGTAAATTTTAGATATCTTAATGAAGGGTATGGACATGAAAAGGCTGATTCAATATTGACCGCGATGGTTAATGCAGCCAAAGACAGTTTTAGTTATAATGAGACATTTGCCAGAATAAGCGCAGATAAATTTGTTTGTCTGGCAATTGATGATGGGCGTGAGCAGGCGCGTAGAAAATTTATTGAAGATAAAGTGAATCGATATGCCAATCGAATTGCTATAAATTATCCGATTCATTTTAAAAGTGGTACTTATGTGGTGGTGGATTATACCGAAGATATACCAAGAATGATTGATAAAGCGGATCTTGCAAGAAAAACTATTACAGACGAATCAAAAGATATGCATGTATATTATGAAGAGTCACTTATGGAAGAAACCCGTAAAAGAGAATACATAGAATCAAAAATGGTCGATGCACTTGGAAAAGGAGAATTTGTGCCTTATCTGCAACCAAAGTGGGATATGGAAAAGAACTGTATCGTTGGAGCAGAAGCGCTTGTACGCTGGATTAAGTCAGACGGTACGATTATTTATCCAAACGATTTTATCCCCATTTTTGAGAGAAATGGATTTGTTGAGAAGATTGATTTCTATATGTTAGAAGAGATATGCAAATATATACGTCGTATCATGGACGAGGGTAAGATTGTATATCCAGTATCCATTAATCAATCCAGATATCTTTTGCATAGCAGAGAATATGTAAAGAATGTGCAAGAAATACTATTGAAATATGAAATTCCCAGTGACTATATTGAGCTAGAGTTAACGGAGACGGTATTCTTCCTAGAGCGCGAGCATATGATTAATGTCATGAAAAGGTTAAAGGATATTAACGTTATGCTTTCTATCGATGATTTTGGTTCAGGTTTTTCTTCTTTAAATTTGTTAAAGGATATACCATTTAATGTACTTAAGATTGATCGAGGGTTCCTAGATGAAACGGCGACTTCAGAAGCAAGCATGTGGATTTTGCGTAAAATAATCGAGATGGCTGACGGACTTAATGTCAATGTGTTGTGTGAAGGTGTTGAAACAGAAGAACAGGCAATCATGCTACAATCTATTGGCTGTAAGATTGCGCAAGGATATCTTTTTGCAAAGCCGATGCCGCTACATACATTTGAAGAGAAATATAATCTTTAGGTATTATTATGAGGTTTTAAGATGGATAGAAATTATCAAAGGGAATTAGATGCATTAATCAGTAATCTGGAAGTACAAAAAATACGACCCAGCTTATATTTGCATAGCTGTTGTGCACCTTGCAGCAGTTATGTTCTTTTTTATTTGTCACAGTATTTTGAGATTACACTTTTTTACTATAATCCTAATATTATGCCAAAAGAAGAATATGAAAAACGTCTTACTGAGCAAGGCCGATTATTAGAAGAAGCCTATGGAACCATTAAACTTGTGGAAGGCGAATATGATCAGGAAAGGTTTCTGGAGATAGCAAAAGATCTTGCATCGGCCCCAGAGGGAGGGGTGCGCTGTCACAAATGTTACGAGTTGCGTCTAGGAGAAACAGCTAAACGTGCTAAGGAAGGTGGATTTGATTATTTTGCATCAACACTTTCTATTAGTCCACATAAAAATGCAGCAGTATTAAATGAAATTGGTGACTATTATGGTCAAAAATATGGAATTGCACATTTACCTTCAGATTTCAAGAAAAAGGAAGGGTATCTAAAATCAATTGCATTATCGAAGAAATATAATCTGTATCGGCAGACATACTGTGGATGTCTTCTTAAGAGTCCTCTTTAGGCTCAGGAAAGATACGCTTCATGGCACGATGATAGGTAGAATAATCTGTAAAGCCGCTTGCAAGGGCGGCTTTTGTGATGGGCATACCCTGTGCCAAATATTCCTTTGCGAGAAGAAGACGTTTTTGTAGAATGTAATGATGTAGGGTATAACCTGTTTCTTCTTTAAATTTGTGCATAAGATGGTATTTGCTAAGGAAAAATTTTTCGGCAATAAAATCAACAGTCAGTTCATGGCTGAGATTATCATTGATAAATTTTAAGACTTCTTCAATACGTGCATCATATTTTAGAGTAATTGTATCGCGACCATACTGCATGCCGAGAAAAATCTGATTTATGTAAACCATAAATTCCATAAAGAATAGATTACGTAAAAGATTGATTCCAAAATAATTCTCACTTTCAGGCTTGAGAGCAGTTTCCAGCTCACGGATTGTATTGCTGATACGTTCGATAAGTGGTGCATCTAAACGAATAAGATTGAACCTTCTCTCAGAGGCTTTCTTAAAGCAGGCAGTAATATCAGTATCATCGAGCATATTTTTTACGGTGCTATTAACGGTAATCACGTCATTATGCGTGTGGCTAACAGATTGCATATATGCTTCATCAATCCAAATAACGATGCGCTCATAATAGGTATTCTGATCTATAACAGGTTTATGAATAGCATGGTGGTTGACAAGCAAAATATCCCAGGGCTTTAAATAGTAAGTCTTGCCCTCAATCAAGTAAGTGACATTTCCAGATAAAAATATGATGATTTTATTAAAATCATGGTAGTGATAGTCGAATTCACACTTTTTTTTATCTCGAATATGAAACAGTCTGAAGTTCTGATATAGATATCCTGATTTTTGCATAAAAGTCCCTCTTACATAATAACTGTATTTATGTTGTACTTATGTCCTTTGTTATTAGATTATCATATAGCACAAAATGCAATATTTCAAGCAAATATTGTTGAATTGATTGCAAATTTGAGAAAGTATGATAAGACAAGAAGAGTAGTAGACTTTTAGAAAGCGTAATGTTATCATTATCTACAGATTAATAAAATAAGGAAGGTATTTGTATGAAAAAAATGTTACGTTGTCTACTGATTTTAATAACCGCTGGAGCAGTTTTGGGCGGCTGTGGAGCAAAGGCGGGTGAGATGCCTGAGGCAGCAGAAAATAGTGCTGTTCTTTATCAGGTATCTACATTAAATGCATTAATGCAAGGATATTATGATGGTGTAATTAGCATAGACGAGTTGCTAAAAGATGGAGATACAGGAATTGGTACTTTTGGCACTTTGGATGGAGAGATGATTGTTTTGGATGGCGTCGTATATCAGGCAAAGTCGGACGGCACGGTGGAGGTAGCGTCTGATAGCATGTCAACACCATTTGCTTGTGTCGAATATTTCACAGAGGAGATTTCTTTACCTGATCTTGCAGGAATTTCAGATATACAACAACTGAAGGATGTACTCATGACTGCAATGGAAGAAGAAGTAGGAAATGATAACGTTTTTTATATGACAAAAATAAGTGGTGACTTTTCTATGATACATGTGAGGAGTGTACCGAAACAGGAGAAACCATACCGACCACTCAGCGAAATTGCAGAAGAACAGCAAGAGTATATCTATGAAGAACAGCCAGGAACATTGGTTGCTTTGTATTGCCCAGATTATGTAGAGGGGATAAATTTGCCGGGGTGGCATATCCATTTTATCTCAGAGGATAAGACAAAAGGGGGACATGTCTTAGACTTGGCATTAAAGTCTGGGAGTGGAGCCATGGATCTGATTACGGATTATCAGATGATATTACCAAATGATGAAGAATTTGCAGACTTGGAACTTGCTACAGATCTGTCTAAAAAGACAAATGCGGTAGAAGGAAAGTAATTCCGATATTGAAAAGGCAGTGAGGTTATATTATACTAGTAAGGCACAAATATCTGTGGAAATGTGTTGCATTGTTGTGCAACTGAGATAGGGGAAATGAAGGAATGAAGAAATTACTGGATTTATTATCAGAAGAACTGCAAAAAGCATTTCTAGAGGCGGGGTATTGTGAGAAATATGGAAGAGTAACCATATCGAACAGACCTGACTTATGTGAGTTTCAATGTAACGGCGCAATGAGCGCAAGCAGAGAATATAAGAAAGCTCCAATCATGATTGCAAGTGATGTCGCAAATGTATTGGCAGGCAATTTGATATTTGAAGAAGTGAGCGCAGTCAGTCCAGGATTTTTAAATTTAAAATTAGTGGATAGTTATTTATCAGATTATCTACAAAGAATGCATACAGAAGAAAAGTACGGATTATCGATTGCAGAGAAACCGTTGACTATTATGGTCGATTTTGGTGGACCAAATGTAGCAAAACCACTTCATGTTGGACATCTTCGTTCTGCAATTATAGGAGAAAGCATAAAGCGAATCGGTCATTTTATAGGACATCGAATGATAGGAGATATTCATCTTGGTGACTGGGGTCTGCAGATGGGATTGATTATTACTGAGTTGAAGGAGCGGCAACCAAATCTGCTTTATTTTGATGACAGCTATATGGGTGATTATCCGAAGGAAGCACCGTTCACGATTATGGAACTTGAGGAAATTTATCCAACAGCAAGTGTAAAATCGAAGGAAGATGAAGCATATAAAGAAAAAGCGATGAAGGCCACCTTTTTGTTGCAGAGCGGTAACAAAGGATATATGGCTCTTTGGAATCATATTATGAAGGTATCGATAGAAGACCTTAAGAAGAACTATTCCAATCTGGCGGTTTCATTTGATTTATGGAAGGGTGAAGCAGATGTACAAAAATATATTCCAGATATGGTAAATGCACTGAAGAAAGATGGTTTCGCGTATGAAAGTGAAGGAGCGCTAGTAGTTGATGTGAAAGAGGAAAGTGATACAAAGGAAATTCCTCCGTGCATGATATTAAAGTCTGATGGTGCATCCTTATATACGACTACAGATCTCGCAACGCTTGTGGAACGGAAGCAGGACATCAATCCAGATGCAATTATTTATGTTGTGGATAAACGTCAGGAAATGCATTTTGTGCAGGTATTTCGTTGTGCAAAAAAGGTAGGCATTATTGGAAAGGAAGTCAAACTGGATTTTATCGGATTTGGGACAATGAATGGCAGGGATGGTAAACCCTTTAAGACGCGCGAGGGCGGTGTCATGCGTTTAGAAAATCTGATTACAGATATCAATGAAGAAATGTATAAAAAGATAACTGAGAATCATGAAGTAGAGGAGCAGGAAGCGAGAGAAACGGCTAAGATAGTTGCCCTTGCTGCTGTGAAATATGGAGATTTGTCGAATCAGGCAACAAAGGATTATATATTTGATATTGAAAAATTTACATCCTTTGAAGGAAATACAGGACCTTATATACTATATACAATAGTTCGTATTAAATCTATCCTGTATAAATATATGGATAGAACAACTGATGCAAGGACAGATATGGCAATTAGAAAGCCGTCAAGCAGTAGCGAGAAAACGCTTATGTTATCACTTGCACAATTTAGTGAAGTAATAGGAAATGCATTTGAGGAAATCGCGCCACATAAGATATGTGCTTTTGTTTATGAATTAGCCAATGAATTTAATCGTTTTTATCATGAAACAAAGATATTGACGGAGGAAGATAAAGAGAAACAGGAAGGTTGGATAGCATTGATTATGTTAACCAAGGATATCTTGGAAACATGTATTGATCTGCTGGGCTTTCAAGCGCCTGATAGGATGTAAATGTAAGACCTTAAATAAGGGCTGTCGTACTAATTGATATGATTGTGCGGCGCCTTTTTTGCGTTTATGATGTTTATCACGTTTTGGGTATATAGATAGCGTGTGCCTTATATTCCAACAGAGACACGTTCTCACTCGGTTGTCGCTCATAGCGGTACATAAGGTCGTGACAGATAGGTCACTGCCACAACCTAAGTACCGATGGCGCCAAACGGTCTCTTTTTGGATTATAAAGCACACGCTATTGTGTAGTGATTGATGTGATAAACATTCTGTTTTTCGAGGGCACCGATGCTATTTTAAACAGTAAAAAAAGCTGTGCACTGTGGTTTTATTAACCGCTAGTGCAACAGCTCTTTATGGAGATAACGAGACTCGAACTCGCGACCTATACGTTGCGAACGTATCGCTCTCCCAGCTGAGCTATATCCCCATAAAGACCATTTTAATACAAATTAAAGATAAGTCAAGAAAAACCCTGAATCGTTCAAGTTTGAACTTTTCAGGGTTTCCTATAGTAGCGAGAGGGGGATATAAAAAAATATAAACATGAGTATTAACAAGCATTACAATCTCACATGGTATGATGGGAGTAAGCACTTTCAGAAAGTCATTCGGTTATTAGAAAAGGAAGCATATTTACAATTCTTCAACAGAGTCTTACATCAGCAGGTTATGGATGCGGGACAATAGATGATTATACTGGGGCAATTTTGCCCAAGCAATTCCATTTTGATAGGACCATACTATAAATAATAAATTTCAAATGGCTTTATGTCTTGGTATTACTGGAAGAAAACAAAACTATACTTCGGTTGCAAGTGGGAGTATATAGATATAAGAGTAGCGCAATGTTCAAGGTGAAGCAAAAGGCAGCAGGATTGATGCATTATGCATTGATTATAAAGATATAGAGTTAAGCATAAGATTTATATGGTACTTGATAGAATAATTAAGGAGGTGAAAAAAATTAGTTTTAGGATGTTGTAATAAAAAATAGAAAGGTTCAGCCGTCGGTATGTATAGCATAAGCATGTTAAGAAAGTGTGCATAATACATCAGCGAAAATAAATAGTGTAAACGCAGTGTTTTGATTTAAAGCGAAAAAGTGCAAAGAGAGTTTTGGTATAGAATAAAAAAGTATGCAATACAAAAATATAAAACTGGTATAGTAGAAATAAAATAATAATTGAGTATAATGGGAATTGATGTTAAAATATATCTTGGATAAGTGTATTATGGAAGGTAAAACTATGGATATCAGATGTCAACAATTTACATCGCATGACATTTCAAATGACATGCTTGATATGATTAATTATAGAACAAATTTGTATGGTAAAAAAGTACTTGAAAATTCTTGTGGCGAAGGGAATATTCTTGGATTAGTTATAGAAAGATATATTTTAGACTCAATTGCTACCAATAAACCGATGGATGTGATTAAGCAAGGGTTAGAAGGCGATATTTATGGTGTAGAGATTGTGAAGGATACATATAATAAATGTATAGTAAATCTAAATCAAATTGCATATAAATATAGATTAGAAGGTGTAAAATGGAATATTTTTAATGGAGATGTTCTTACCAATCCTTTTGATATTACGTTTGACTATGTAATTGGAAATCCGCCGTATATTTCATATAGAAATTTGGAACTTGATGTAAGAGAATATATAAAAAATAATTATTTTACATGTAAGAAAGGAAAGCCTGATTATTGCTATGCATTTATTGAAAATGCAATAAATTATTTACATAAGTCAGGTAAAATGGTCTATTTAATTCCAAATAGTATTTTTAAAAATGTTTTTGGTAAAGAATTGAGAGCGAAGATTCTCCCTCACTTAGTTGAAATATTTGATTATCCAAATTGTAAGTTATTTGATAATGCGCTAACATCATCTGCAATAATGATATTAGAAAAGGAATCTCACAAAAAAGTATTTCAATATAATAATGTAATAAAGGATTATAAATTTTTGCTAAAGAAAAGCAGATTAGCAGATAAATGGAATTTTAATAAACAAATTTCTTTGGCGGTAGACGATGTAATTAAATTTGGACAATTCTATAGAGCTTCAATAACCATTGCAACGCAAAGAAATAATATTTTTGTTATAGACAAAGAAACTAAAAAAAAATATGCTATAGAACAAAGTGTATTAAGGAAAGCGATAAGTCCTAGGAATCAGAAATACAAAAATGAAGAGTACATAATATTTCCATATAGTGTAAGAAAAAGAAGAATAAATCGTTATGCTGAAAATGAGTTTGAAAAAATGTATCCTAATTCATATAAATATCTAAATGAAAAAAAGGAAGAACTGGAATTGCGAGATGCAGATAATAATGCAAAATGGTTTGAATATGGAAGAGGTCAAGCGATTCAAAATATGAATATGAAAAAACTTTTGATATCAACAGTAGTGACAAATAAAATAAAGGTATATGATGTGAATTCAAGAGCGATTCCATATTCAGGAATATATATTATATCTGAACAGGGCTATGATTTAAGTTTAGCAAGAAAGATTTTGGAATCAAAACAGTTTTTAGAATATGTGAATGGGATTGGAACACCAGCTAGTGGAAGTTCTTTGAGGATTACAGCAGATGATATCAATAAATTTACTTTTAAGGTAGGTGATTTTGTTTATGGATAGTATAGCTTTTCAAGTAAGTGCAAAAACAGCAAGATTGATTGGACGAGAAAATATTTCCGATGTTGATGGAGCTATATTAGAACTGGTTAAAAATGGATATGATGCTGATGCAGAATGCGTCTTTGTTAAATACATTATACCATATGCTAAGATTCCTAAAGAATTAAATCTATCTGAAGTAAAACAAAATTTTGGTAATAAACAGTCAGAGATTGGCACATATTATGATGTAAAAGATGGCATATATGTTCTGAAAAATAATCTTCAAGATAAAGAGTTAGAATTATTAAGCGAATTAATATTATCAATATCAAGAATAATTGTTTTAGATAATGGATGTGGTATGACAAGGAAGACGTTGGAAACCACGTGGATGAATATAGGTACAGACGATAAAGAAGTTAATATACGTAGCAAGAGAAAACAAAGGATAAAAACAGGTGCAAAAGGGATTGGTAGATTTGCTCTTGATAAATTATCTTTACAGTCAAAAGTTATAACTAAAAATGAAGAAGATGCTTTAGTGATTTGGGAATTGGATTGGAGGCAATTCGATGATGCCAAGCTTCTAAATCAGGTTAAAGCCAGAGTTAATTTGTTAGAGGATGGATTTCAGAGTACAGTAAAACAATTAGTTGGAAAAGACTTTTATTTAATAAGTTCGTATGATTGGTCAAGTGGTACTGCCATAATTTTATCTCCTATTAGAGAATTATGGAATGAGAAATTGTATGGGAAAGTAAACAATAACTTGAAAAATATAAATCCTCTGGGAAGTGTTGATAAATTCGATGTGCTAGTTAGAAATAAATTTTTTTCGGAATTGAATTTTGAAGCAAAAAGTGAAGGGATTGACAGAGATTCTTATGATTATATGGTTGAAGCAAAATATGATGGGAAGGACACAATTGCTGTTACGCTAGACCGTAATGAAATTAATGTTTCATTGGAAAGCATAAATCTAAAATATTCAGAAACAGATATAGAAACATATGATTTGGGAGAGTTTTGGAGGGATGAGAGTTTTCAAAAAGAAAAGTATAATAGAGAAGATTTTAATGGAAAAGTTCAATTTGAGTATAAGTTAAAAGAAATTATACCTAAACTGAAAGAAGAAGATTTATTGGATTATTTTAGTGTGGGGGAATTTAAATTAAAGATATACTATCTAAAAAATACTAAAAGTACAGTGGAAATAGTAAGAGATTTTCAAGTAAGGATTCGAAAAAGGATGCTCAATACTTTTTCAGGGATTAAAATATATCGTGATGATTTTAAAGTACGCCCATATGGAGATGAAGGAGCCTTTTATGACTGGATTGATTTAAGTAAGAGAGTTCAAAGTAGTCCAGCGGCTGCATCTCATGAAAAGGGATACTGGCGTGTTTCTCCAAACCAGCTTATAGGAAGTGTTTCGATAAGCAGAATTACAAATCCCAAACTTGAAGATACAGCTAATCGAGAAGGAATGAGTTTAAATTCAGAATACAATGCTTTTGTTAAATTAGTACAGGGAATAATAACAAAGTTTGAGTATGATAGGCAATATCCGTTACGGGAATATGCAGCATGGAGAAATGAGAAGGAAAAAGCTCATGAAGATCGTAAACAAAAAATATATGAGCAAGTCATGAGAGAACAGGCGGAAAAAGAAGAGAAAGAAAAGTCACAAAAAGAGGATTCTCAACAAAAAGCAGATAAAGAGAATCAGCAAGAAAAAAACAAAGCTTATTCAGAAGATGATTTGAAAGATGTAATCTATTCTATCGGAAAAAAGAAAAATTATGAGATGACTGTTAATCAGCTTTTAATGGTGCTCAGCTCGGCTGGGGTAATGGCACAGACGTTTGCTCATGAAATAAGTAGAATAGCAACCAATCTAGGAAGTAGGGGACAGCATTTAAAGGAATCGATTAATTTGCTGCTGGATTATAAGCCGTATACAGGAGATGAAGATTTTAATCCTTATGATATGTTGGAAGAATTAAATAGTACTGATATACTTTTGTCCGAATGGGTAAATTTGATAATGGATTGTGTTAGTAAAGAAAATTTTTATACTCAGGAAATATCTATATATGAATTCCTGATAAATATAAAAGAGAAATGGAGTGCTTTACTAGAGAGGAAACATATTAAAATAGAGGATATAAATTGCCAAGAGGATATTACATTGTCGTTGCCAATTGTAGATTTACATTTGCTTTTGAATAATTTCATATTAAATTCGGCATACTTTCTGGAAGAGTGTGAAGGAGAGAGAGTTATTAAATTCAAAGTGTATCGACAGGAACAGAATATATACTTAGATATGGCGAATAACGGTCCAGAATTAGCTGATGAATATTTACAAAATCCAGATGTAGTGCTAGATGCAACAATAAGTAGTAAATCTGGGGGAACGGGATTAGGTCTTTGGGCAGCGAGAGAGTCTGTGGAAAGAAATGATGGAAGACTACATGTGATCCCTATTAGTTCAGGTTTTATGCTTCGAGCATATTGGAAGGGTTAGGAGGTGATACTATGTATATTATAGGATTAATTGATGATGAAGAAAGTCAATTAAAGGCAATGCGCCGAACAATAAAAACTAATGATCCACGTTTAGTGGAATATGATTTTAAATCATATTCTTTATCAAAAGAAAGTGGGAGATTAGTTGATGAAGTTTTTCAAGATGTCATGCATGATATTGTTAATGAAGAAATTGCATGTCTTATAATTGATTATAAAATAATGGTTAAGACTACAAAAATACAAGGAACTGAAATTTTTAGAAAAATTAAGGAGATTGTTCCCAAATTTCCTATTATAATATTAACAGAGGTAGTTGAAGAAAGTATAGAACCTGCTTTTATAGATGCTGATAAAGTATATAGAAAAAGGGAATTTTTCAAACTAGAAGATGAGTATTCTAAGGAAAAGGTATATAATATTTTTGATAGTATGTGCAAATATGTTTCACAAAGAGATTCTTTAAAATTGGCATTATCTGACTTGAAGGAAAAATTAGTCAAAGGTAACGAAAGTGATAAAATTAGAGAAGTATTAAAGGTCGAAAGTGAGATTGCAGACTTCTTGCCATCAGATCAAACACAAATTGATAAAATTTTTGATGAGGATAAGGTAAAAAAGATTGTAGAACTTATAGAAAGAGCAAATAGTATGTTGGAGTATCCAAATGAGAAGAAAATTTAGAGATTATATAATAATTAGGACTTGTACTAAGCAATACAAAAATTATCAAGATTACAAACCATATTTAAAACAGGATTTTTCTCATAGATGTGCTTATTGTAATTTGAAGGATTTAGGCATGACTACTACACCTTTTGAAGTAGATCATTTTATTCCAAGAGATGCATTTAAGGATGAATGGCCTGAATGTGGGACTTTATATGAAAACTTAGTATATTCATGTAAAAAGTGTAATTTGGCTAAGAGTAGTTATTTTAAGGGAGATATTTCAAAGCAAGTAATAGAGAACGAATATTTTTATGATCCGGCTGAAACCGATTATGGTGAAATTTTTTTTCGAAATGATGCTGGCGGGATTGCTTCTGATGATGAAAAGGGAAGAGATATGATTAATAAACTTAAGCTTTATCGTCCTATTCATAATATATCTTGGCTTTGCGAAACACTAAAAAATACACGTAATAAACTGAATGAACAGATTGAAAAAGTGGGTGAAGGTACAAGTCAGGGGAAGATTTTTTTAGCAGCCAAAAATGAGCTGAATGATTATTATATCACTTGCCAAGAAGTATTTTTAGAAAATTACAATAATGAAGGATTCACATTAGAATCAGAGACAGTAAAATGATGAATTACTATAGAGAGCTATATTTTTGAAAAAACAATTTTACTGTATATAGGAGTTTTTCAATTATAACTAGGCTATTTCTTAGTGGAGGTCATGATAGTGCCTATCTTATGTAATATATATTTAATTGAAACTCATATCACACAAGTGATGGTATAAATATAAGCGTAAGATGATGTAGTAAGAGATACCATTTTCACTATTTGACCAGTGTAATTGCACGGGATGTTTTGTTTGCAAATGTAACATAATTAGAAATAGAAGTGTGTTGCATTGTGTTGCATAACATGCCTTTTAAATGACAAAACAGACAGTAATAAGACAAAACAAAACCGCTCAACACTATGGCTCTGAGCGGTTTTGTGATGTTTCCTATGTTTTTGTAAGAGTAGCGAGAGGGGGATTTGAACCCTCGACACCACGGGTATGAACCGTGTGCTCTAGCCAACTGAGCTATCTCGCCATATTAAATCTTAGAAATTTACCAAAGGTAAATCTCTGCGTCAAACCAATATAATGATACTGATAAAATGGGACCTATAGGGCTCGAACCTATGACCCTCTGCTTGTAAGGCAGATGCTCTCCCAGCTGAGCTAAGATCCCAGAAGACTGACGACTGCCTTGCTATTGTACTAAAAAATATATATCTTTGTCAAGTGCTTTTCATACAATTTTACAAGAATAGTGCAACGATTTATTAATACTTCAATAGGAAGATGAAACGAAGCAATTTACTATTGGAAAAAGTTGCAATATTTGATATAATGATGCTGTTGAAAAAAGGGGAAACGAATGGTTACAAGAAATCATTCGTCAATGAAGTGAGGGAAAAGGGAAAAAGATGTTTGAGGAGATCAAAAAGGGAAGATTTAGTAAAAAGCACCTGTGGATTGCTTTGGCAGTTAGTACAGTTGCTGGAAGTGTTCTGATTACATTTGGAATCATATCATATGAGAATTCTATCTATCATATCGTGAGAGAGCAGTTAAAGATAGGAACAGAGCAACTGGAGGAAAAAGAATTCCAGAAGGCAATCATGACCTATGAGAAGGCTTTATCATATGATGCTGACAATACCAAAGCGATTGTCGGTATGTCGCAGGCATATCAGAGACTTGCGGGTATGGAAGCGGATACAGATTTTGAGATGGCAGTAGAAGATTATCAAAATGCAATTATATATAATGAAAATAATACAGGAGCTTATCGAGAATTATCCGAGATATACTTTAGCCAGGGTAAATATGAATTGGCATATAACACTCTGAAATTATTAAATCAGAGATATGAGAAAATGCTGACATCAGAATTTATCAAAGCCTCTCTCAGTATCTCTAAATATTAAAGCAAGTGGAGGAAATGATATGCGTGTCGGTACAGGATATGATGTACACAGATTGGTGGGAAACCGTGATCTAATTATGGGTGGTGTTAGAATTCCTTTTGATAAAGGTCTGCTGGGACATTCAGATGCAGATGTGATTGTGCATGCCATAATGGATGCCTTACTTGGAGCTGCAGCACTTGGAGATATCGGAAAACATTTTCCAGATACCGATATGCGATATAAGGGCATCTCCAGTATTGAATTGTTAAAGAAGGTGGGAGCACTCTTGCAGGAAAAGAATTATGATATTGAGAATATTGACGCCACGATTGTCGCGCAGGCACCGAAGATGAGACCATATATCGATGAAATGGTAACAAATATAGCAACAGCCTTGTTTATTGATGTGACACAGATTAATATCAAGGCGACCACTGAAGAAGGATTAGGTTTTACAGGTACCGGGGAAGGCATCAGTGCGCAGGCAATCTGTATGCTGACAACAAAACAAAATTGTGTTTGACAAATATATAATAATTGCATAGACTAGCAGTAAAGAGTTATACTTTATAGCAGTGATTACTAAAATGCAATGAACGGAAAGAGTAAATTCCAATATAATCAAACGATTAATAAGGACTTCGTCTCTTAATTGGGAGGGAGTTTTTTGCATCTTTGAGCATATTTTGGGAGAGGAGGATTTGCATGAGCTATATAAAGCATGTAAAAGATGAAATACGGGTTATTCGGGAACGCGATCCTGCGATTCATAATACAATGGAGGTCTTTCTTTATCCGAGCTTTAAGGTTATGATGAGCTATAGAAGGGCTCATAAACTATATAAAAAAGGGCATTATTTCTGGGCTAGATTGATTTCACAACGTGCTGCGAGAAAAACAGGAATTGAGATTCACCCCGGTGCTGAGATTGGTAAAGGTTTTTTTATTGATCATGGGAATGGTGTTATTATTGGAGAAACTACGATTATTGGAAATAATGTAACTCTATACCAAGGAGTCACACTGGGCGGTACTGGAAAAGAAACAGGGAAAAGGCATCCAACGATAGAGGATAATGTTATGATCAGTGCAGGTGCAAAGGTACTTGGCTCTTTTACAATCGGTGCGAATTCAAAGATAGGAGCAGGTTCAGTCGTATTAGAGGAAGTTCCACCAAATTCCACAGTAGTTGGAGTTCCAGGACGTGTTGTGAAACGTGAGAATATTTCACTTCCGCAGGAGGATATGAACCAGATTGATTTACCGGATCCAGTAAAAGAGGATATTTCAAACTTGCAGCAGGCTAATACGGCATTGACAAATCGCTTGATTGATTTGGAAAAGGCAATGAAACAGCTGGAGAAAGGATGTAAAGATGATGAAGCTATATAATACTTTAACAAAGAAAAAAGATGATTTTATCCCGAATGAAGAGGGGAAGGTCTCAATGTATACATGCGGACCTACGGTATATCATTTTGCACATATTGGAAATCTAAGGAGTTACCTGATGGAAGATGTGTTGGAAAAAACATTTTCTTATCTGGGGTATAATGTAAAACGCGTTATGAATATTACCGATGTAGGTCACTTGACAAGTGATGCCGATAGTGGAGAAGATAAGATGCTGAGCGGTGCAAGGCGTGAGCATAAAACGGTCATGGAAATTGCACAATTTTATACAGAGGCATTTTTTTCTGATTGTGCGAAATTAAATATCAAGAGGCCAGAGGTGGTAGAACCTGCAACAAATTGTATTCAGGATTTTATACATATGATTGAGAGCCTAATCGAAAAGGGATATGCGTACAGGGCTGGAGAAAATGTATATTTTGACACATCAAAACGATCAACCTATTATGTATTTGGTAATTATAGTGAAGAAGACTTACTTGTAGGTGTACGTGATGATGTAGAAGAGGATAAAAATAAAAGGAATAGAAACGACTTTGTGTTATGGTTTACACAGTCTAAATTTGAAGACCAGGCACTGAAGTGGGATAGTCCATGGGGTGTAGGCTATCCAGGCTGGCATATAGAATGTTCTGCAATCAGCATGAAGCATCTCGGAGAATATATGGATATTCATTGTGGAGGGGTAGATAATATTTTTCCACATCATACAAATGAAGTTGCACAGAGTGAAGCATATTTAGGGCACAAGTGGTGTAATTACTGGTTTCACGTACATCACCTAAACGATAAAACAGGGAAAATGAGTAAGTCTAAGGGGGAATTCCTAACAGTAGAGCTACTGGAACAAAAAGGCTATGATCCATTGGCATATAGAATGTTTTGCTTACAATCACATTACCGTAAGCCATTGGAGTTTTCATATGAAGGACTTGACAGTATTTCGGCTGTTTATAAAAAACTGCGTACAAAGATAAGTTCTCTTTCTGCAGAGGGTTCTATCAATGATGCAGTATTCAATGACTATAGATCACATTTTGCTGAGGCAATAGGAAATGATTTAAATACAGCAATGGCATTGACTGTTATATATGATGTATTGAAGGAAGATGTTAATGAGATAACAAAACGTGCATTAATAGAAGATTTTGATAAGGTCTTGTCTTTAAATCTGACTGTGCCATATTTGGTGCAGGAAGCTGAAATGGATATCGGTCTAGTGGCATATGTGGAGGAAAAAATCAAAGAACGTACTGAAGCAAAAAAAACGAAGGATTTTACACAAGCAGATAGGATCAGGGAGGAACTACTTGAGAAGGGGATTGTGCTTGAGGATACACGCGAAGGGGTTAAGTGGAAACAGGTGTAGTCATATGCTGTAATGCAAAAGGTATGGAGGATAGATTGTGATGGGGCAGGAACAAATGCTGGACTATATAAAACAACAATTTGAGTTGAAAGAAGTGGAAGTGAATGGATATTCACCACTTACCCTTGCATATATTGGTGACAGCATATATGATTTGGTTATTAAAACAATCGTAGTGAGTAAAGCCAATTGTCCGGCAGGCAAGCTTCATAAACAGACAAGTGAACTGGTGAAAGCCGAAGCACAGGCGAATATGGCAAATTTATTACAAGAATATATGACGGAAGAGGAACAAACAATTTATAGACGTGGGCGTAATGCCAAATCTTATACCATGGCTAAGAATGCATCTGTAGCTGATTACCGGAAAGCAACCGGTCTAGAGGCAGTATTTGGTTTCTTATATTTGAAGAACAATATCGCGAGGATCGTTGATTTGGTAAAAATCGGATTACAATAGGCCTATATAAGGAGAAAAACATGGAAGAAAAAGCAGAATATGTAGTTGAGCGTATCGAGGGCGATTACGCCTTTTTGCGCAGGACAGATAAAGCAATAGACGACTTAAATCAGGTAGCTAGAGCATTGTTGCCTTTAGAAATATCTGAAGGAACACACTTAAATAAAGAGTGGTTTACTTATACAGTAATTTCATAAAATTCTGTAGAGAGAGGATATGTAATGGAATACGAAGAATTTACGATAGAAGGGCGCAATGCAGTTATTGAAGCGTTTCGTGCAGGCAAGACAATTGACAGACTATATATTTTAGATGGGTGCCAGGATGGTCCAATTATGACAATTAAGCGGGAAGCCCAAAAGCAAAATGTGATGATTAAGTTTGTTGCGAAGGAGAGACTTGACCAAATGAGCGAGACAGGTCATCATCAAGGGGTAATCGCGCAGGCAGCAGCATATGAATACGCAGAGGTAGATGATATATTAAAGAGAGCTACGGAAAAAGGGGAGGCTCCATTTATTATTTTATTGGATAATATTGAAGATCCCCATAATCTTGGTGCTATTATTAGAACAGCAAATCTGGCTGGTGCACATGGTATTATTATTCCTAAAAACAGAGCAGTTGGATTAACGGCGGTTGTAGCAAGAACTTCGGCAGGTGCACTTAATTATACACCAGTTGCAAAAGTGACCAATCTGGTCAAAACAATGGAGGATTTAAAAAAGAAGGGATTATGGTTTGCCTGTGCGGATATGGATGGGGAACTCATGTATAAAACAAACCTGACGGGACCGATAGGTCTGATTATCGGGAGTGAAGGAACGGGTGTTGGAAAGCTCATAAAAGAGAAATGTGATTATGTGGTATCAATTCCTATGAAAGGAGATATCGATTCCCTAAATGCTTCCGTAGCAGCGGGTGTGCTGGCATATGAAATCGTACGTCAGAGAAGCATGTAATTTGGCTGGATGGTAAAAGTAGCTGGGCAGAAGATATAGAAGAAGGGTATGGATAAAAGAAAGGATTACTTACAAGCATCTGATGAAGAGCTGATTTTGAGACTCCGTGAGGGAGAAGCGCCTATTACGGATTTTATTATGAACAAGTATAAAAATCTTGTACGGAGCAAGGCAAAATCTATGTTTATACTGGGAGCAGACAACGATGACTTAATACAAGAGGGTATGATTGGACTTTTTAAAGCGATTCGTGATTATGACAACGGGAGAGATGCCAGTTTTTATACTTTTGCGGATTTATGCATTTCCAGACAAATATATAAAGCAGTGCAGGCAGCAGGCAGACAGAAGCATACGCCTCTGAATACATACATATCTCTATATGGAAATAGGGCTGAAGATGATGAGGAGCCAGAGCTTATGGATGTTCTTATTGCATCAGTTGGCAAAAGTCCGGAAGAACTTTTTTTTGATAAAGAGAATGTAAATGTTCTGGAAGAGAAGATTGATCATGCGTTAAGTTCTTTTGAAAAACAGGTTTTAGATCTTTATATTACGGGTATGGGATATATACAGATTGCCAAAGTACTTGGGAAGGATGAAAAGGCTACTGATAATGCATTGCAGAGAATCAGGGGCAAAATCAAGAAGGCTATTTACGTCAGAAAGTAGTAGACATCCCTTTTTTAGTATGTTAAAATGACTTTCGGTGATATCAAATCACAGTATGCTGTTATAGCACAGTAGGTAGTGCGCCGCATTGGTAGTGCGGAGGTCTCCGGTTCGATTCCGGATAACAGCAGTCTTAAAAAAGATGACTTATTTGAATAACTTCAGAGATTTATGCAATAAGAATATCGTGTTAACAGCATGATGTTTTTTATGTCGAGGGAAGTGGTTGCTGCGAAAGCTGTCTGGCGCAGATGAGATGAAAAGAAACGATACATGGTTAACAAAATGGAGATATATTACTGAAAGCGGGGCATTGAAAAATGAAGAACATAGTTGTTGTAAATGGGAGTCCACGAAAAAACGGTAATACAGAGATGTTGGTAAATGCCTTTATAAAGGGAGCAATGAGAGCAGACAATCATGTAGAGGTAATATCAGTTATCAAAAAGCATATTAATAGTTGCATAGGATGCAATGTCTGTTTTCAGAAAGAACACAAATGTGTGCAGAAAGACGATATGACAGCATGTTATGAAATGCTAAAAGAGGCTGATATTATTGTATTTGCTACACCAATTTATTTTTACGGTGTCAGTTCGCAGTTAAAATGCCTAATTGATCGATTACATAATCCTATCAGAAATACATTTAAGGTAAAGAAGCTCGTACTGCTCGCTGTTTGTGCAGACTCAATACCGACGGTATTTGATTCTGTCAAAATAATGTATCGCTCAATATTAGACTATTTTGGTTTAGAAGATGGTGGTATTATTACAGTGTTTGGAGTTGAAAATATAGGCGATATTGCAGGCAATCTATCGTTAAAAGAAGCAGAAGCATTGGGTGAAAGAATATGAAATTTTCTATACAAAAATGGGAATATATGGTATCATTAAAAAATAGTAGTATAAATAAAAAGGCAGGGAGGTAAAATGGAAGAAGGGAAGAACATCGAAGAGTTGATTCGAGAAATTGAAAATAGCAAGGAAATAATCGACAAGCTTCTTACTGGAGAAGAATTAGATTGTCCTGTTTGTAAAGTAGGTAAGATTATGACTATAGGAAAACCTAGTGAAGCAGAATATTTCTTCTGTAACAATGCAAAATGTAACGTAACCATTAGAAATGGAGGCATTGGAAAGGGTAAGATATAGTGCATAATTGATTATTATAGTGTACGTTTTATAATGGAAAAGAAAAATGTCATTGTCAAAAAGATAATGGCATTTTTTTGTTTTGGAAAATAGCATAATAGGAAAAAATACCATCAGACTAGCAATGAGAAGGATACAGAAACCATCCTCACAGAAAACTCATGCAAGAATATAAATGCTAACAGCAGTCTCACACCTTTAAGTATAAAATCAATATTATAGTAGAAGGGTAATTATAATGCTACAAAAAATAGATGATAGTAAAGAATGGAGATATAGCATGTACATAATTATTGTTGGATGTGGAAGATTTGGTAGTAATTTGGCAAAAGAGCTTTCCAATGACGAAAATGATGTTTGTGTGATTGATAGAGACACTGAGAGGTTAGCTACACTGGGGAGCGGCTTTAATGGCCAAAAGATTAAGGGAATAGAGTTTGACAATGATATACTTCTTGAAGCAGGGATCAGAGAAGCAAATGCAATCATTGCGGCTACTTCAGATGACAACATTAATATTACGGTTGCACTTATTGCACAAAAAATATATAAAATATCAAAGATTATTGCAAGGGTAAATAATCCAGAGAAAAAGTCTATATATGAGCAGTTAAATATTGATACAGTGAATCCAGTTCAGTATGAGATTGATATTCTGAAGGATAAATTACTTGTGAGAAGTATAGATTTTATTGCTGTACTGGATAATGATTATGAAATTATTAAGTTACCGATGCAAAGGTTAAAAACCGTAGCAGTTGAGGAATTGGAGAGCAGATTTCAATGCCGGATACCTTTAATAAGTGTGAATGGGACGGTTGAACTATGTCAGAGGGATACGCTACTGAATAGTGGAGATAAGGCAATTTGCATTGTACAAAAAACAGACAAGGAAAATTTAATAAACTATATATATAAGGAGACATTTATATGAAAACAATCATAGTTGGAGGAGGAAAGGTAGGATATAATCTCTTTAAAACTTTGAAGGAGCGCGGGCACGAAGTAAGTTTGATCGAACGTAATCGTGAAAGCTGTCTAAAAATTGCGGAGGACTTCGATACCGAGATCATCTGTGGCGATGGTACAGATTTGTCTGTTCTGCAGGATGCAGGAATTGAGTCAGCGGACATTATTGCAGCAGTTACAGGAGCAGACGAAGAGAATTTAGTCATATGTCAGACAGCTAAGCTAAGTTTTGATCAAATGAAGACTATAGCAAGAATTAATAATCCCAAAAATGTAGAAATGTTTAAAAGACTTGGTATAGACAATACGGTATGTAGTACAGAGGTAATTGCAAATCTTATTGAATATGCTTTTGATAAAGAGGACTATAGAGTAATCAGTACGCTGGAGCAGGGAATGATGCTTATAGCCGAGCTTTTTATAAGGCAAAATAATAAATGGTCCAATAAGATGGTGAAGGATTTGATTTTACCAAAAGAATGTGTATTAGTTTCTATTTTGCGAAACAAGTCTGTCATATATCCACGTGGAGACACACAAATTTTAGAAAATGATAAGGTGTTAGTGATCACAAGTAAAGTGGTTTTGGATATCTTAATAGATGAACTGTATGGAGGTAAAAATGAAAAATGGGTATTAAGAAAAAAGAAATAGTAGGTGTGCTGGTTGAAATTGCTGTTACACTGCTATACATAGTAGTATTCTATCTTCTTACATATTTTTTAATGAGGTGAATTTATGAAAAAGGGCGGTTATATAAATAGCGATATAGAAGTAATCAGCTATTATATTGGTTATATCATTCTTATTGTTGCCATGCTTATGATTATTCCACTTATTACTTCACTTTGCTTTATGGAATGGAGCGCAGTGATTGATTTCTTAATTAGTGGGGCAGTATCATTTTTTATTGGAATGCTTCTTGTTATGTTAGGTATCCGGGCAAAAAGAAATAAAATGGGCATGCAATGGAAGCATGGATTTGTCATAGCTTCTTTGTCATGGATTGTACTTATGCTACTTTGTTCTATTCCCTATACCCTAAGCGGGCATTCAGCCTCTGTACTAGATGCATGCTTTGACGTTATGAGTGGATTCACCACCACAGGATTGGCATTAACTAAGGATTTGGATCATCTTTCAAATGGTCTTAATATGTGGAGACATATGCTGACCTTTATTGGTGGGCAGGGAATGATAGTTTTGACTATTACATTTCTTGCAAAAGAAATCGGCGGAGCTTATAAAATGTATGTAGGAGAAGGAAAAGATATTTCACTGGTTCCTAATATTGGTGGTACTGCTAGACATATATGGAAAATCAGTATGGTGTATTTTGTAGTAGGAACATTAATATTATGGGTAGTTGGATTTTTCATTGGGTTAAATCCCATATCAGCATTGCTCCATGCCATCTATATTTTTACATCCTCATGGAGTACAGGGGGATTTGCACCAAATACACAAAATATAATGTATTATCACAGTACCGCATATGAGACTGTGGCGATGGTCATATTCATACTAGGGTCTCTGAATTTCGGCCTTCACTATGCAATTTGGCAGGGAAAGAGAAATGAAATAATCAAAAATATTGAAGTGCAAAGCTTTGCAGTCACCTCATTTTTGGCAGTAATGCTTGCGCTTGCTGAACTATCCAAGCTACATGTTTATCCAAATGCAGTTGCCGGTTTTAGAAGAATTGTATTCAATGTTTTATCAGCACATACAACTACAGGATTTGGGACTGTATATGCCAGACAATTTGCTTTAGAATGGGGCGATTTTGGAATACTGATTATGGTTGTGGTTATGCTAATAGGAGGCTCTGCCTGCTCGACTGCAGGAGGATTTAAAGGGTTAAGGGTAGGAATTGTATTGAAAGGATTAATTATTGAGGTTAAAAAAATATTTTTAACAGAAAAAAGTGTTAGAGTATATAAATATCATCATATCAAAGATTGGGTACTAGAAGATGGAATGATAAAATTAGCGGCTATTATTATCTGCTGTTATATGGTTACATTTCTAATAGGAACAATGATAGGAACGTATTATGGATTTCCGATTTCAGCAGCAGCATTCGAAGCAGCATCAGTAACGGGCAATGTAGGTCTTTCTATTGGAGTGACCACGGCATCTATGCCATCAGCAATGAAAATTTACTATATCATAGCAATGTATCTAGGACGATTGGAATTTCTTTCTGTATTTGCGTTGATTGGTTATCTCTGTGGAGGTGTAAAGAATCTATGTCGAAAATTAGTAAGATAGTAATAATACTGTTTTTTACATTTATCGCACTAACACAAAAGGTATATGCGAAAGATGTAGTCAACATTAATGACTTGATTGAAAATGCAATTGCATACGATCAAAAAGAAGTCGCCATAAGTGGTGAAGCGATTGGCGAAGGCCTTGAGCGTGGTTCATATACTTGGATTAATATAGTGGATCGTACAAACGCAATAGGAGTATGGATACCAAAAGAAGAAGCAGCAGATATCCAATGTTTTGGGGATTACAAACATAAAGGGGATACGGTCCTTATAACTGGAATGCTTAATCGAGCGTGTATTGAGCATGGCGGAGAAACAGATTTTCATAGTAGCGCTGTTCAGATCATTCAAAAGGGACATACAATAAACGAAAATATATCAATAAAAAAATTAATCTGTTTGGCGATACTACTGCCATGTGTTCTTATGCTATTGCCTTTTTATAGTAAAAGTATTGGAAAAAGACAAAAGAATAATTGATTGACAAAAAGTAAAACATATAGTACACTTATCGAAATGAAAGTACGATTAATGGACTGAAAGTACAATACTGAAACTAAGAGCAAAGAGGAAATGAAAATGAGCGGTTCAAAAAAAGATAAGTTAATAGCATTTAATAAAAATAATATTTTGGAAGCAGCGCGAAAGCTGTTTGCAGAACGAGGAATGAATGGAACATCAGTTGATGATATTGCAAAGACAGCAAATTATAGCAAATCAACTATATATATCTATTTCAAGAGTAAAAATGATATTTATTATCATATTGTATTAGAATATATGATAATTTTGCGAGATAAAATTCAAAAATGCATTGAAGATTTTGAGACGTTTGAAAAATGTTATTATGACATCTGCTACGCTCTTGTGGATGCAGAAAGGCAGTATCCGATGTATTTTGACTGTATCCTTGGTAAAATTAGTGTAAGCGAGGATGATTTTATCCTATTAACGGTGCTGAAAGATATTTATGATGTAGGCGAAGATGTGAATCATTTAATAGAATTACTTTTGAAGAAAGCACAGGAGCAGGGTGTTATGAAAGAATCAATAAATACATTACCAACAACGTTTGTATTGTGGTCAAATATATGTGGATTGATTTCGATTGCAGCAAACAAAGAAGAATACTTTAACAATAGATTACAGATGAGCAAAGATGACTTTTTACAGTATGGATTTGCATTCATTTTCAATTCTATTAAGAAGGAATCATAATATGATAACGGGAATCATTTCATTTGTGGCTTATATATTGACAATGGCAAAGTTTATTACGAAGCGCATTGGAAATCATAAATTAGATGTGTTTGCTCAAAAATTACACAAGATTTCTAGTAGTGTACTAATTGTGAGCACAATAATTCATTTTATTTTAGTGTGGAAGCTTCGTTACCAGCGCCCTATTGGAATGACGATAAGTGGGCTTGCGATGATAATCTGTGTCGTAACCATACTATTTAGTCATATTTTTGCAAAGCATTTAGGTAAGCGATGGTTACCTATACATAGAAGTGCTTCATTCCTTATCATTATTTGCCTAATGGTACATGTTTTTCTGGGAATATCAAGTTTTAATACTTATCAGAAAATCATTTCCTCTATATCATTTTCTGAAAAAATTGACACGAAAGATGTGGCAGATGGTATCTATGTTGGTGATTTTGATGCTGGATACATCTATGCAAAGGTTAGAATAACCGTCTCTGACAATCGGATTGCTTCCGCCAGTATACTTGAACATCGAAATGAGCATGGACAACTGGCGGAGCAGATACCAAGTAAGATTGTCAAAAATAATACAGTTTATGTAGATGCGATTAGCGGAGCAACAAACTCAAGCAAAGTAATCATAAAAGCAACTGAAAATGCATTGCGAAATAAGGGAGCTATTTTGTACGTTCCCGAATAGGCATCAGTAAATCAAGTTGTAAATCTTCAGGCTCTGTGTCCAACAGATGAATATGGCTAATATAATTCAAATGTTCTTCCATAAGGCCGCACATATGTGTCTGGTCCTTCATATCTCCATTGAATGCATAGGTGTCATTTCTTTCTACCCAATCAAAAAGCCATTCCCACTCATTAAAATTACCCATTGGAATCATATGAGCAGCATATAAGCCACCGGGGAATTGCTTTTTGGTGAGAGGCGGTAAAACCTCCATGTCTTCAGGAATGGTTAACCACATTTCATATCCATGATAGTCAGTTTCATCTATGGGGTTTGGATGGTTGAATCCATAGTGCTTCAGATGAGGATGGATTTTTTCTAAACTATTATCTCTAACAAAGTGGTCAATCATGAGGTTACAGTGATGCTCTGGATCATCACCGATATAGTGGGCTGCTGCAACAGTAGCAGCTGGCAGATAAAGAATCCTTACATCTTGAAGCTTAGAAAGTTCTTTTTCAACGTTATTGAGTTTATTCATATTTTTATCCTCCTTAAAATAAATGCTTGTGGAAGACAAAGAATCTATGACAGACAAAATATCATCATCCCGCGTAATTAAGTTGTGCACAGTTATATTTGTGGCCTTTTGAAGCTCACATACAAAATGATGTAATATATCTTTGATAGTCAATAATTCTGTGATTTCAATATCGAGATCCTGAATATTTTGCTGAAAGACTTCAATTGCTGTTATAGCTGCTGGTTTTTGCAGCATTTGTTTTATTTCTTTAACAGAAATACGCAGCTTACGTAATATAAGGATTTGCTGTAGCTTTGTGAGTGTAGTTGTATCATAAATACGATAAGCATAGTCCTCACGTCGAGAGCTTTCGAGCAATCCTGCTTTCTCATAATAACGAAGCATTCTTGTAGAAATACAGAATTGTTTTGAAACCTGACTTATTGTCATTGTTGCCATTTTTTCTTCACTCCTTCCATAACAGCAGTATAAACTACGACACAGTGTCAAAGTCAATATATGAAATAGAAAATTTATTGTAAATCATAGGTAAATACAAATATAGTATCATAACAATAAAACATAAACAATAAATAATTTATACTTTACCTGCATTCATTTTTTCGATAGGTATGCCGATACAAAAAATAAGAAAATACAGGCATTAAAAAAAGTAATTGGAGGTAAGAACTATGGGAGTAAGCAATATTTCATATCAGGCATATCATGAAAAGGCAGCAGGAATGAACAAGATTAGTAATGTTGAAAAAAATGGAAAAAATGCATTAGAAAATGCTGTGGTAGCGGATTTCTCTGAATTAATTCAAGATAGAATGGAAAAGGAAGCACCTTATTCTGCAATGGAAGAGAATGGAATTATTAATTACAATGGTGTTACATTTATATGCAATAATGATACCAAGGAATTATGTCTTGGAAATATGCGTAATCCTACAAATGTACTCAGTATTCCATTATCCAAAGGAGGTTGTCTAAAGGTCAATAGAGACAATTTGGGGGATTTGGCAAAAGCAATTGGCATGTTCTCGCCAGAAGACATAAATCTTATAATGCGTGCAATCGCGCAGGATACAAAGATAAAAGAGATGCAGAAAGAAATTGACGATGTCGTGAATAGTATTGGAGAGTAAGTAGTAACTTTGTCGTCACTTATACATACGTTGTTTGTTGCGAGACAGCTCCTAATGTGATAAAGTAGATAGAAAGTATCTGTCTATTTTAGAAGGAGTACTTATCATGAAAAGGTCTGTTTTCAGAAAGAAAAATTTAGATAAGGTTTTTTCGCCAGAACAGCTTAATGATTATATTAAAGTTTCAAATCCAAGTATCTGGATTGTACTTGCAGCAGTCATTATTTTATTGATTGCTTTGTTTGCTTGGGCATTTTTTGGCATGATTCCAGGAACGAATGAAGTGGCAATCTCTTTTATTATTAATTAGGTGCAGTAAATGAAAGTAAGACAATGGAGAAAAAATGGGACGGGAAAGATAAAGAGACCTGTTGAAAAAGGGTATGCGAGAGTACCTATGGTGATGCAGATGGAGGCACTTGAATGTGGAGCTGCATCACTTACGATGATACTTGCATATTATGATAAGTGGTTGTCTCTGGAACAAGTACGAGCTGATTGTGGTGTGAGTAGAGATGGCTCAAATGCAAAAAATATGATCAAAGCAGCTAGAAGCTACGGCTTAGCAGCAAAGGGTTATCGATTTGAACCAGAACAATTAATGCAGCATGGCACTTTTCCATGTATTATACATTGGAATTTCTGCCATTTTGTTGTATTATGCGGATTTAAGAAAGGAAAAGCCATTATTAATGATCCAGGCAGAGGAACTATTGCTATTAGCATGGAAGAATTTGATGATGGTTTTACGGGAATCTGTTTGTTATTTGAGCCAACAGATGAGTTTGTAAGAAGCGGCAGCCCGAAGAGTATGAAAGCCTTTGTCGGACAGAAACTACAGGGTACATCAGTGGCATTTGTATTTATTATTGTAACCACAATAGTGACTTCGCTAGTGGGCATTATCAATCCGGCATTTTCAAGGGTTTTTATTGATAGGCTGTTAACGAGACAGAATCCAGAATGGTTATATCCATTTATCATTTTCATGCTGGTTATAGCGGCAGTGCAGATTAGCGTTTCATGGGTGAAAGCAGTTTATATGTTGAAAATTCAAGGAAAGCTTGCAATTGTAGCCAATTCTAGTTTTATGTGGCATGTGCTTTGCATGCCGATGGATTTTTTTGCGCAACGTATGGCCGGGGATATTGCAGACAGACAGTCAGCGAATGAGAGAATTGCTTCTTCTTTGGTTTCTGCGTTTGCACCATTAGTGTTGGATTTTGTGATGCTTTTTTTCTATTTGGGCATCATGTTGCGTTACAGTACGCTACTAACAATGATGGGAGTAGCATCTATTATAATTAATCTGTTTGTGGCACATATCATTTCCAAACAGCGTATCAATATAACACGTATGCAGATGCGTGACAGTGAAAAGCTGGCTGCCATTAGCGTAAATGGTATTGAAATGATTGAAACAATTAAAGCAAGTGGCGCAGAAAACGGTTTTTTTGAAAAATGGTCAGGCTATCAGGCTTCTGTCAACACGCAGGAGGTCAGGTTTACAAAACGGAATCAGTATTTGGGCGTTGTGCCACAACTGGTGTCCTTGCTTTCTAATTTAGCCATTTTGATAACTGGTGTTTACCTTACGATAAGCGGTCAGTTTACAGTAGGAATGATTTTAGCATTTCAAGGACTAATGAATGCTTTTCATGCACCTGTTAATTCTTTGATCCAAACAGGACAGAATCTGCAGGAGATGAGAACAAATATGGAAAGAGTCGAAGATATCATGAATTATCCTGCAGATGTGAAGTATGTTGAAGAAGCAAGTGAGGACATTTCTTACAAAAAATTATCTGGAAATCTGGTTATAAAGAATGTTACTTTTGGATATTCCAGACTAGAAAGTCCATTTATCAAGGATTTTAATTTAGAATTAAAGCAGGGAAGTAAAGTTGCTTTTGTCGGTGCTTCTGGTTGTGGAAAATCAACGTTGTCTAAACTAATATCAGGATTATATCAACCATGGAGCGGAGAGATTTTGTTTGATGGGAAACCAATCAATGAGATTAATCATTCTATATTCACAGGCTCCCTGGCAGTTGTTGACCAGGACATTATATTATTTGAGGATACCATTGCGAATAATATTAAGATGTGGGATAGCTCCATCGAAGATTTTGAAATGATTCTTGCTGCCAGGGATGCAAATATCCACGAAGATATTATGCAACGTGAAGGTGGTTATCAGTATAAACTGATGGAAGGCGGCAAAGATTTCTCAGGAGGACAGAGACAAAGGCTGGAAATTGCCAGAGTGCTTGCACAGGATCCAACGATTATCATTATGGATGAAGCGACCGGTATGCTGGATGCCAAGACAGAGTTTGAAGTAGTAAAAGCGATTAAGGCCAGGGGTATTACCTGTATTGTCGTAGCACATAGACTTTCTACAATAAGGGATTGTGATGAGATTATTGTTATGGAAAAGGGCGAGGTTGTGGAGCGCGGGACTCATAGTGAATTGTATGCAAGGGATGGCAGGTATAAAGAGTTAGTAACTGCCGAGTAGAAGTGCTTTGCTTTTATTTAGATAGGGGATAATATGGCAGGTTGGTTTGACGAACAGATTAAGCAACGGATTAAAAATGATGAAGATGATTTTTCGGAGGCATTTGCGGCGATGTCAGGAGTCGTAATGGGAAAGTCTGTTTTGCGTGCCAATGCAACAGCTGAACGCAGGACAAAGGATGCAATTAATCAAATTTTGTGCTACTATAATGTAAAGACAGTCACGATTCCTGATACAATAAAGGATTATCATGAACAGTTGGAATATTCGTTACGCCCAACGGGTATTATGAGAAGAGATATAAAATTAACAGGGAAATGGTATAAGGATGCTATTGGCGCAATGCTTGGCTATACAAAGGATGGAGAAATAGTTGCAATTATTCCAAAGGGATTTTCCGGCTATGAGTTTACTGATTACAATACAGGAGAGGCTGTTAAAGTAACAAGTAAAACAGCAAGTATGCTGGAAGAAGATGCAATTTGCTTTTACAAGTCTTTACCCCTTCAGAAAATTAGTATTTTTGATTTATTTATCTATATTGTAAAAACATTATCGGTATCAGATTATGTGATGTTTGCACTGGCCGGTCTCGCAGTCACATTGCTTGGATTGCTATTTCCATATGCAAACAATATACTTTTTAGTGAAGCAATCAATGGTGAGAATATCAGTATTCTGTTTCCAATCAGTTTGTTATTGATGGGTGTTACAGTATCTACTGTATTGATTAAGATCACAAAATCTTTAATTATGGCCAGAATACAGACCAAAATGGATATAGCAGTACAATCGGCGTCTATGATGCGTCTACTATCTATGCCCGTAACATTTTTCAAAGAATATAGCGCAGGTGAACTCGCCAGTCGTGTGTCTGGAATGAATGGATTATGCATGATGCTTACAAATACATTAATGGATACGACAATTATTTCTTTGTTTGCTGTTATCTATATCGGACAGATTGCATATTATGTACCATCACTTGTTTTTCCTGCTACGGCAATTACTATGATCACTGTACTGGTAACAGTGATCTCAAGCCTTTTGCAGATGCATATTTCTAATAAAAAGATGAAATTATATGCTAAATTAGATGGTTTGGTTTTTGCTTTAATCTCTGGGGTACAGAAAATCAAACTGGCAGGGGCAGAAAGAAGAGCTTTTGCAAAATGGGCTCATCAATATGCAAAAGTGGCAAAATTGCAATATGATCCACCTGTTTTTATCATAATAAATACAGTTATTTCAACTGCAATTACGTTACTAGGCACCATTGCGATTTATTATTTTGCAGCACGCAAGCAGGTAAGTGTGGCTGATTATATGACTTTTAATGTTGCATATGGTATGGTGAGCGGGGCCTTTATGGGATTTGCTTCTATGGCGCTGACGGTTGCAAACATAAACCCCACTTTGAATCTGGTAAAGCCGATACTTGCAACGGTGCCGGAGATATCTAGTGGGAAAAAAGTAATGACCAAGTTATCTGGTAATATAGAATTGAACAATGTATCATTTCACTATAGTGATGGCATGCCATTGGTTCTAGATAATATTTCCATTAAAATTAAGGCGGGACAGTATGTGGCCATAGTGGGCAAGACGGGCTGCGGAAAAACAACCCTGATGCGTTTGCTTTTAGGCTTTGAAAAGCCAGATAAAGGGGCAGTATATTATGATGGAAAGGATATCTCAACAATTGATTTAAAATCACTTAGGAGAAAGATAGGTGTCGTATTACAGAATGGAAAACTTTTTTCTGGAGATATTTTTTCTAACATTGTGATATCGGCGCCATGGCTTACGGTAGAAGATGCATGGGAAGCAGCAAGGATGGCTGGAATTGATAAAGACATTGAGGATATGCCTATGGGGATGCATACTTATATTACAGAAGGAAATGGGGGTATTTCAGGGGGGCAGCGGCAACGTTTCATGATAGCGAGGGCAATTGCGCCAAAACCTAAAGTACTATTGTTTGATGAAGCAACAAGTGCGTTGGATAATGTGACGCAGAAAATCGTATCAGATTCACTTGATAGGCTGAATTGTACTAGAATTGTAATTGCACATCGATTATCTACAATTAGACAATGTGATAGAATTATTGTGCTAGACAATGGGCATATTATTGAAGATGGAAATTATGAAGAACTAGTGAAAAAGTGTGGTTTCTTTGCAGAACTGGTTGCAAGACAGCGCTTGGACATATCATTATCTTAATAATACAGTTAAAATAGAAAAGAGGGAGATTTGTAATGGAATATAGGAAAATGGAGAAATTGGGAATCGAGACATCTCTGTTGGGATTTGGTTGTATGCGTTTTCCGACAACAGCAACAGGTAAGATCAGCGCAGCAAGGGCTGAGAAAATGATTGATATAGCGATGCAAGCAGGCGTTAATTATTATGATACGGCGTTTCCTTATCATGACGGCGAAAGTGAGATATTTATGGGGAAGGTGCTCAAAAAATATGAACGTAGCAGCTATTTCCTTGCAACTAAACTGCCCTGTTGGGCTGTCCAGACGCTTTCCGATGCAAAGAAGATTTTTGAGCATCAATTAGAGCGATTGCAGGTTGATTATTTTGATTTTTATTTATTGCATGCACTCAATAAGGAAAGTTTTGCGTATATGTGTGAATTAGGTGTTTTGGAATATTGTGAAGAGTTGCAAAAAGAAGGCAGGATAAAGTACTTTGGCTTTTCATTTCATGACGAGTATGAAGTATTTGAAGATATAATAAAGTATCGAAAATGGGACTTTTGTCAGATACAGTTAAACTATATGGATACAGAAGAGCAGGCAGGGATTAAAGGATACAAACTGGCTGAGGAAATGAAGATACCATTGATTATAATGGAACCAGTCAAAGGAGGTTCTCTGGCGAATCTGGAGGATGATATTGGAATGTACTTTAAGGAGTATAGCAAAAATGCATCCTATGCATCATGGGCTTTGCGCTGGGTAGGAAGCCTGCCGCATGTGAAGGTTATTTTAAGTGGGATGTCTAATATGGAGCAAGTGCATGATAATTTAAATACATGTAGTCCATTCGTCCCATTATCTCCGACGGAACAGATTACCGTTCTAAAAATATCAAATGAGATCAGAAAGCGCGTCAGGAATAACTGTACCAATTGTAAGTATTGTCTGCCATGTCCCAAGGGTGTTAATATTCCGATGAATTTTAAGATTTGGAATGAGTATGGTATGTGCAATAACCTGGAGGCACTTAAGTGGCAATGGGGCGCTGAAATGAAGGATACAGCCAAAGCAAAGAATTGTGTAGAATGTGGATTGTGTGAAAAGGCTTGTCCGCAGAATATTCCAATTCGAGAAAATTTAAAAGAATTACAGGCGGAGTTAGATCAAGCTGTGTTCAACAGGAATGATATGGAAACAATTAGCGCAACTGATGCATAAAAAGAATTAAAGTAGTCTAAGTCCTTGCGAAATCGAGGAATAGAAGGTATAATAAAGTTTGTGCCAATTTGATTGGTAATAGATAAATGTAAGAGGAATAAACATGGCTGAAAATGATATCATATCGAAGAATTTTATTGAACAAATCATAGAAAAGGATTTGGCTGAAGGGACTTATGACACTGTGTGTACCCGATTTCCACCAGAACCGAATGGATATTTGCATATTGGACATGCAAAATCAATTCTCCTCAATTATGGCTTGGCACAAAAATATAAAGGCAAATTTAATATGCGATTTGACGATACAAATCCAACGAAAGAAAAAGAGGAATTTGTAGAGTCTATTAAAGCCGATATAGAATGGCTGGGCGCTGAATGGGAAGATAGGTTGTATTTTGCCTCAGACTATTTTGAACAAATGTATGAGGGCGCGATTAAATTAATAAAGAAGGGTAAGGCATATGTATGTGACCTTACACCAGATGAAATCAAAGAATATAGAGGAACCTTGACAGAACGAGGCAAGGATAGTCCATATAGGGATAGAAGTGTAGAAGAGAACCTCGAATTGTTTGACCATATGAAGAAGGGCGAATACGAGGATGGTACAAAAGTGCTTCGTGCCAAGATTGATATGTCTTCTCCAAATATTAATATGCGAGACCCCATTATATATCGCGTTGCCCATATGACGCATCATAGAACGGGAGATCAGTGGTGCATCTATCCAATGTATGATTATGCACATCCGATAGAGGATGCGATTGAAGGCATTACCCACTCCATCTGCACATTGGAATTTGAAGATCACAGACCATTGTATGATTGGGTTGTCAGAGAATTGGAATATGAAAAACCACCAAAGCAGATAGAGTTTGCAAAGCTATATCTGACCAATGTGGTAACAGGGAAACGATATATTAAGAAAATGGTGGAAGATGGCATTGTGGATGGTTGGGATGATCCACGGCTGGTGTCAATAGCGGCGCTACGTAGAAGAGGCTTTACGCCAGAGTCTATTAAGATGTTTGTAGAACTTTGTGGAGTATCGAAAGCAAATTCTTCGGTTGATTATGCAATGCTTGAATATTGCATCAGAGAAGATTTAAAATTAAAGAAACCAAGAATGATGGCAGTACTTGACCCCATTAAACTTATTATTGATAATTTTCCTGAAGAGCAGGTAGAGTATTTAAAGGTGGCTAATAATCTGGAAAATGAAGAATTGGGATATCGAGAAATTCCTTTTTGCAGAGAATTATATATTGACAGAGAAGATTTTATGGAAGAGCCACCTAAAAAATATTTCAGATTATATCCCGGTAATGAAGTGCGCCTAATGCATGCCTATTTTGTGAAATGTGAGAGTTTCGTAAAGGATGAGAATGGTAATGTGATAGAGGTACATTGTACATATGATCCTACAACAAAGTGTGGTAGTGGATTTTCTGAGCGAAAAGTGAAAGGTACGATTCAATGGGTTCCAGTAGCCTATTCTCTTAAGGCTGAAGTAAGGCTTTACGAGAATATTATTGAGGAAACCAAGGGTGTATATAACGAAGACGGAAGTTTGAACTTAAATCCGAATTCTGTGGAAATCATGAGAAACTGTCGTTTGGAACCTAATTTTAAGGATGTAAAAGCATATGACAGTTTTCAGTTCGTGAGACAGGGCTTTTTCTGTGTGGATGCAAAGGATTCAACGGCAGAGGCACTTGTATTTAATCGTATTGTATCTCTTAAGAGTTCATTTAAGCTACCATTATAGTAATCATAAGGAGGATATTTATGGGCATATTATCAGGATTGGAACAATATGGGCTGGGAAATTTGGCAGATGTGGATTTATATGCGGATAATACAAAGAAGAGCGAAGATAAAGATGCAGAAGAAATCGCTAAAAGCCAGGAGCCAGAGGAAATAGACTGTTTGTTTGATAAGGGCTATACATGTCCAGTATGCGATGAGGATATAAAAACGAGGACCGTCAAGGTAGGAAAAGCGAAATTGCTGAGCACGGACTCTGACTTGCGACCAAAGTATGACAAGGTGGATTCACTTAAATATGATATTATCTTGTGTCCGCACTGTGGATATGCAGCACTTTCCAGATACTTTAAAGTAATTACGCCACCCCAGGCAAAGCTGGTCAAAGAGAATATCTCAAAAGGCTTTCATCCTCTTCCTGAAAAGGAAATATACAGTTATGATGATGCAATGGAGAGATATAAGCTTGCACTTGCCAATGCTATTGTAAAGAGGGGCAAAGCGAGTGAAAAAGCATATATTTGTTTAAAGATGGCCTGGATTGCAAGAGCAAAATGTGAATCACTGGATTTAATGGATGCAGATTATAACGCAAAGGTGGATACATGTAAGGCTGAGGAGATGGAGCTTTTAAAAAGCGCCCTAGATGGTTTCTTGGCAGCACGACAGTCCGAAGCATATCCAATGTGTGGTATGGATGAGATAACAGTAGACTATTTGATTGCGGTAACAGCAATTAAATTTGCTCAATATGATGTAGCATCAAAGTTAGTGGCTGGAATTCTTCTTTCTCCAAATGCAAATGCCAGAATGAAAGATAAAGCCAGAGATTTGAAGCAACCGATTCTTGATGGAAGAAAAAAATAAACAAAAAAAGGATGTGGTTATCAGCACATCCTTTATCTTGGTTTACCTAGCATAAGCGTACTTTTATTTTTTTATTCTTCGTTTGTTGTTTCTTCAGAGGAAGAAACTGTTTCAGATTTTTCTGAAGTATCTTCTTCAGATTTTTCTTCGGCTGAGGTTTTAGCACTAGATGTTTGACTGCGATCGAGAGATACGTATCCTCTTTCAGTAGTAGCTTCTTCGTGTTCGTCATCGAAAAAGTCTGCAATATCGTCGTCAAAATCATCAAAATCCTTGAGGGGATCATTTTCTTTCTGTTTTAAGTAGTAATATGCACCAGCAGCAGCTACACCCGCAAGTGCTGTGAATAATACAAATTTACCAAATTTTTTTGCCATAGTATTATATATGCTCCTTTCACATTTTATATCGTTATCATTGTAATACTATTTAGGACAAATGGAAAGAGAATCTTTGAGAAAATTAAAAAACGTTAAGTTATTATGACAAATGTAACTATAAAATGCAAGAGAAATCACTTATGATAGGTAATATAAACAAACAGGATAGAATTTGTTTGAAAGGAGAATGTATATGGATGCGAGAGGAAAATTCGGCAATATACTTTGGGGATTGGCTTTTATATTAATAGGAATCGGATTTGCTGGGCAAGCTTTCAGTATGTGGGACTTTAATTTGTTTTTTGAGGGTTGGTGGACGTTATTCATCATCGTACCCTGTGCTATAGGCATTATACAAAAGGGACCAAATGCTGGAAATATCATAGGACTTACTATTGGTATCTTATTTCTACTCATGGCAAGAGATATTGTCAGATGGAGCACGATAGGAGATTTGATTGTTCCATTGATACTGGTGGTTATAGGTTTAGGCTTTATATTTAGAAACAACCATGGTCATTATCATAAATACAACAGCGATGAGTTTTGTGATTTTACTGATAACGGCACAACATATACAGCTGGTTCCTTTGGAGGCACAGAAGAAAAGGGAACGCCACATATGAAGGAAATAAGTGCAATATTTGGAGGACGTAAGGTCACTTACCAGAATGAAGAGTTTACGGGTGCAAATATTAACAGTATTTTCGGAGGCGTGGAACTAAATCTTCGAAATGCTTACATGAATGGGCATATAGATTTGCAGATTACATGCGTATTTGGCGGGGTTGACATTCTTGTGCCGGATAATGTGCGGATAGAATTAAACAGTGTTCCTATTTTCGGAGGAGTTAGTAATAAAGCAGTAAATCCTGTAGGAGACGTCAGAGCGGTTCTACACATTAACGCAACGTGTATGTTTGGAGGAGTTGATATCAAATGACCCAATTTCAAAAGTTTGTCAAGACATTTGCTATAGTTTTCGCTTTATTGATTGTATTTGCTATTGTTGGTGCAATCAGTACTGCTATTATTGCGATAACATCGGTGCTTTCTTCGGAAAAAACAAATGATTTTTTTACTTCTGTTCAGGTCGAATCAAATGATACCGCAGAAGTGCTCCAAAGTGTCAATGAAACTTTTGATTCAGATGATGTCGATAATTTAGAAATTAACAATTCTATTGGTACGATTACTGTTAATGAGGCTGATGTACAAGAAATCGTAATAAGTGCAACTAATATCAGTCAGGATTCAAGAATTGAACAAAGAGGTTCAACCCTTTATGTGGAGAATAATGCATTACAGGTCGAGTTATTTGGCGTCAGGGTTGGAGAAAAAATTTCAGAGGATGAAGCAGATATCTTAATTGAAATTCCCAAAGGTCTTAGGTTTGAAAATGTAAAGATTGATAATGGGATTGGTCATATGCAATTAAAAGGGGTTACAGCAGAAAGCGCAAAGATTAGTAGTGGAACAGGGTATACGGAATGCAATGATTTTTTCGCTGAGGATATTAAAGTAGATGCCGGTGTCGGTGAGGTAACCTTAAATATTAAAGGCGATGTAGCAGATTATGATATGAATCTGACACCGGGAATCGGTTCGATTTATGTTGATGGGATACAGCAAAGCGAGATGAATCATACGAACAGGGATGCAGACTATGTGCTTAAAGTAGACGGTGGAATTGGGTTAGTAAATATAAATTTTAATCATTGAAATGGTTGTCTATCACCTCGCTATTATGGTATAGTAATAGCGAGGTGATTTTTATGGACAAAAAATATGACGTTATCATAATAGGTGCTGGTCCCTCTGGCATTTTTTGCGCTTATGAATTATTAAATAAGAACAAGAGCCTTAAGGTTCTGATGATTGAAAAGGGTCGTTCTATCGAAAAGCGAAAGTGTCCAAAGAGAGATACCAAAGTATGTGTGGGATGTAAGCCCTGCTCTATTACAACAGGATTTGCAGGTGCAGGCGCGTTTTCAGATGGCAAGCTTTCACTATCACCAGATGTGGGGGGCAATTTACCGGAGATACTCGGTTATGAAAAAGCAATTGAGTTGATCAATGAGTCTGATAAAATATATTTACAATTTGGAGCAGATGAGAAAGTATATGGTTTGGATAAGGCTGAAGAAATTCGTGAAATACGAAGAAAAGCCATTGTAGCCAACCTAAAGTTAGTGGAATGTCCCATCCGTCATTTAGGCACGGAAGAGGGTTATAAAATTTATGCGAAACTCCAGAAGCATTTAGAGGAGGAGGGCGTTTATCTTCTCTTTAATACGATGGTCAAGCAGATTTTGATTGAAGACGGTAAGGCAAAAGGAGTGATTGCCGATAATGATGATATATATTATGCGGATGAAATCGTTGCAGCAGTCGGCCGCGAAGGAGCAGACTGGTTTAGTCATATTTGTGGCGAAAACGGTGTAGAAACTATGGTTGGAACGGTGGATGTCGGAGTGCGTGTAGAGGTTCGGGATGAAGTCATGCAGTTTTTAAATGAGAATCTGTATGAGGCTAAGCTAATCTATCATACACCTACATTTGATGATAAAGTAAGAACGTTCTGTACGAATCCATCTGGTGAGGTGTCGACTGAGTATTATGAGAATGGGTTGGCAGTTGTAAATGGACATGCATATAAATCTAAAGATTATAAAACAAACAATACTAATTTTGCAATTCTTGTATCAAAGAATTTTACAAAGCCTTTTAAAACGCCGATTGAATATGGAAAGCAGATTGCACAGTTGTCTAATATGCTATGTGGTGGGAGAATTCTTGTACAGACATACGGAGATTTTAGAAGAGGACGTAGAACAACAGAGGAGAGATTATGTCGCAATAATCTGATTCCTACATTGCAGGATGCAGTACCTGGCGATTTGTCCTTGGTATTTCCGCATCGGATTATGGTAGATATTGAAGAGATGCTTATGGCACTTGATAAAATAACACCTGGAATTGCAGCTGATGAAACGCTTCTTTATGGAGTTGAAGTAAAATTTTATTCTAATAAAGTAGTAGTAAACACAGACTTTGAGACAAGCATAAGTGGGCTCCGTGCAATCGGAGATGGTGCGAGTGTAACACGTGGATTGCAGCAGGCATCAGCTAACGGCATTAGTGTTGCCAGAAGCATTTTAAAAAAAATATCTGAAAAGTGAACGATGTAAAAGTGATGAATAATCAAAAGAGAATGGATCATAAGAAAATAATAAGAACAGCGGGGTGTTTTATTGCCCTTGCTGTTTTATATCTGTTACCGGGGTGCGGTAAAATTGAGAAAAATACAGAAATTGTGTTAACGACGAATTTTAAGGAAAATGAAGTTTTTCGTATTGAGGGCATGTCGTGTGTACTTCCGGAAATCAATGTCTATTTGACAACCGCTAAAAATCAATATGAAGGGGTTTTCGGAGAAGAAATATGGGCAGTAGATGTTGAAGATGCAACGCTAGGTGAGAGGTTTAAAGAAATTATTATAGCCAGGATTGCGCAAATTAAGGCTATGAATTTACTGGCAGAGAAGGATGAAGTATCTTTGGATCAAGCAGAAAATGCTATTGTGCAGCAGGCAACGAATAACTATATGGCATCCCTCAGTACGACTGAGATTGCAGCTCTTGGTGTCGATGAAGAAATTGTTCGAAGGATGTATGCGGAATATGCTCTTGCAGATAAAATGTATAAGGAATTAACAAAGGATATTAATCCTGAGATTAGTGATGATGAGGCACGTATTATTACAGTCAAACAGATTCTGATTAAGACATATTCTATTGACGGAAATAATAATAAAACTGTTTTTACAGGGGCATTGAAAGCAGATGCATATGAACGTTGTGCTGACATATTGAATCAGATAAAAGCAGGTGGAGATTTTGATGCACTTGCCATTGCGTATAATGAGGATACGCAGACGGAGTACAGCTTCGGGCAGGGTGTAATGCCGGAAGAGTATGAAAATGTAGCATTTAATCTGGCCAAGGATGAAGTGAGTGAAATCGTGGAAACAGAGTATGGCTATCATATCATAAAGTGTATTACTACATTTAATCAGGAAGAAACGGATATCAATAAGAAAGCAATTGTAAAAGAACGTAAGGAAGAGGCATTTAGAGCTATTTATGATGAATTTCTGCCAACATTGACGTCCAACCTAAATGCGCCGCTATGGGATTCTGTCAGCGTAAATGCGAAGGACAATGTAGGAACTACAGACTTTTTTGACATCTATAATGCTTTGGTGCCACCAGAATCTTAACAAAATATAAATAAAATCTTAATTATTAGCACTCGACCGCATTGAGTGCTAATTTTATATTGACTTTTCATTTTCGCTGCGTTATCATACTAAATAGACGGGGATTTTGTAAATTCCTTATTAACAGCATGAAGCTATAAATATAATTCAAGAAACAAGGAGTGAATGAAATGGCAGTAAAAAAAGGTAATTTATCAATTAATAGCGAGAACATATTTCCAATTATCAAGAAGTGGCTGTATTCAGATCATGATATCTTCTACAGAGAATTGATATCAAATGGGTGCGATGCGATAACCAAACTGAAAAAGCTTGAGGTAATGGGAGAGTACTTTTTTGAAGATGGTCATGAGCACAAAATAGAAGTGATTGCAAATCCTGAGAAGAAGACATTAAAATTTATCGACAATGGTATCGGCATGACGGCAGATGAGGTGGAAGAGTATATCACACAGATTGCTTTTTCGGGTGCCACAGATTTTCTTGAGAAGTATAAAGACAAAACAAATGAGGACCAGATGATAGGTCACTTTGGTCTTGGTTTTTATTCAGCATTTATGGTGGCTGAGAATGTACATATTGACACACTTTCTTACCAGGAAGGCGCAAAGGCGGTGCACTGGGAATGTGATGGTGGCACAGATTACACAATTGAAGACGGAAATAAAACAACAATAGGGACTGAAATAACACTCTTCTTAAATGAAGCAAGCCTAGAATTCTGTAATGAGTATAAAGCGCGTGAAGTAATAAAGAAATATTGCTCTTTTATGCCTGTCAGCATATATTTGAGTAAAGAAAATGCAGAGCCGGAGTATGAAACGATTCCAATAGAGGAAAAGACAGATAAAGATACAGTAATAGAGACAATTATTGAAGAAGAAAAAACAGAAGAAAAGGAAAAAGAAGACGGGACAAAGGAAACAGTTGTAATATCACCTAAGCTTGAGAAAGTTAAGATTCTTAAGCGTCCAGTACCGCTAAATGATACAAATCCTCTTTGGGCAAAACATCCAAATGATTGTACAAAAGAAGAGTATCTGGAATTTTACAGAAGAGTATTTATGGATTATAAAGAGCCTTTGTTTTGGATTCATTTAAATATGGATTATCCATTTAATCTGAAAGGAATTTTGTATTTCCCCAAAATTAATATGGAGTATGAGTCTATTGATGGGACGATTAAGCTATATAATAATCAGGTATTTATTGCGGATAATATCAAGGAAGTCATTCCAGAATTCCTGATGCTACTAAAGGGCGTAATTGATTGCCCTGATCTGCCTTTGAATGTCAGCAGAAGTGCATTACAAAACGATGGTTTTGTTAAGAAAATATCTGACTATATTTCTAAAAAAGTAGCAGATAAGCTAGCTGGTATGTGTAAGACTGAAAAAGAAGAATATGAAAAGAACTGGGATAACATTAGTCCTTTTATTAAATTTGGATGTTTAAAAGATGATAAATTCTGTGAAAAGATGACGGATTATATTCTTTTTAAGAATTTGGAAGGTAAATATGTGACGCTTCCCGAGTGCTTAGAAATTAAGAAGACAGAGGAAGGCACAGACAGCAAAGCTGAAGTAACGGATTCTGAGACAGGTGAAAAGATAGATGCTGAGGTAGTTGAAGAAACGTCAGATGTAGAAATTGATGATGAAAACAGTGAAGGTGAAAAAGAGAAAGAGCCTCGTAAAATAATCTATTATGTAACTGACGAGCAGCAGCAAAGTCAATATATCAACATGTTTAAAGCACAGGGTATGGAAGCGGTTATATTGACACATAATATTGATCAACCATTTGTATCTCAACTTGAATCTAAAAATGAAGATATAAAATTCCAAAGAATTGATACTGACCTGACAGAATCTTTCAAGGAGGAAATAGCAGAAGACGAAATGAAGGATATTGAGTCTCAGGCAACAACACTCACTGATTTATTTCGGAAAGCACTTGGAAAAGATAATTTGGAGGTCAAGGTCGAGAAGTTAAAGGACGCAAAAGTATCCTCTATATTAACCATTTCCGAAGAGAGCAGACGTATGCAGGACATGATGAAAATGTACAGTATGCCAGGAATGGATGCAGGTATGTTTGGCGAAGAAGGCGGGACGCTTGTATTAAACGCGAATCATCCATTAGTACAGTATATTTTTGAACACAAAAAAGCAAAAAATGTTGCAATCATTTGTGAGCAGCTATATGATTTAGCGCTACTTGCTAATAAACCGTTAAGTTCTGAGGCAATGACAAAATTTGTTGCAAGAAGTAATGATATCATGTTATTATTAACAAAATAATTTTCTTTCACGCGAGGGCATATATGGTAAAAAACATTATTTATGTGCAACCAGACGAGGATATTGCAAATGCAATTATCAGTGGCATTACCGGCAGTCATTATGAGCTATTTCGCTGCAAGACTGCCGGAGAAGCGCTGAGTCTTATGGTGCGTCAGGATACACCGCTGTTAATGTTGGATATTAATATTCCCGATATGCGCCTGCATGAAGTAGTAGCCAGATGTAGCCGAGATTTTCCGGCTACAGTACTGGCTATTTTTATTGATTACGCGAACCCAGAGTTGTTGGCTAAGCTAGTAAATCGACATAGTGTTTATAAGATTTTTACTGCACCATGGAATACGGGAGAAATTATTGAACATATTAAGGATGCTATGGATTATGCCGAAATTCGCGCTGAGCGATTAATGCGTGAACAGATTTTGAATAAAAGCAGTGTTGATTTTGATAAGACATTAAGTACGCTAACTGATTCTCTGAAGTATCAGCAATATAGTTATTACAAGTTGAATACTATTATAAATACTATTTTCATGAGTATGCTGGATGCATCTGGAGAAGAAGCGCTGTTGCATATGCGCAGAGAAGTATATTATTATGCAAATGATATAATGGTATATTTGATGAAGGCGCAGACTGTTGGTAAGATGGAAGTAGAGTCGTTTGAAGAAATCATGTTGAAGGAACTTGCGCTATTTGAAACGGTTCAGATTACTGTAATGGAAAGTTGCTTAATTGGAGAGGTTCCACGTATAAAACTAGCCAACATCAGGTTTATGATTATGTTAGTAGTATCTTATCTTGCAAAGTATAGCAATACGTGTGAGGTTAAGATTTTGTCAAGTTATCTAAGTAAGACAAAAGTGTATATGGAGGTAAGGGCTTCTTTCCCAGAGGAAACAGAAGCTATTTTGTCAGTAAGTGAAAAACCAGTAATGAAACTGATGGGAGATATCGTAGACCGTGTACTCAAGCAAATGACTTCATCGGTTATGTACGAAATAGTAAACCAAACAATTAAGTATAAAATAGAAGTTCCCCTATCCTTTATGGATTAGGGGAACTTCTATTTGTAGATGCTATTGTAAGGGTAATAGAGGATCTAGAGGATTTACGACACCAGGCAATACCGTTTCTGTAGCCGCAGGAGTCGTGGCTGGTAAAAGGGGATCAACTGTGAATAGTGGTATGCCGTCTAAGAAACTATGAATACAATACGGCGTGGAAGCATAAGGGTCATTTTCAGGGTCTACCAAGATAACTCCCTCTACTTTATAAGGACACGAATCAGCAGCTCTATAGCCTGTTGCTGAACATAGGTAGCCAACAGCATGTCGGTCACAGACCTCAATTGGTTCAGTACCTACTGCAAAATATTCTGTGATAGCACTTCCATCAAGAGAGCATAATCCAGGGACAGCAAGTTTGCCGGACTTATTGCACACAGTCGCGGTTGTAATACCCTCAGGAGTAGTAAATGCACGATACTCTAGATTTTCATGAATACGACTCATGACAGCACGCCATAATGTTTTAGCAAGCCCTGTTTCCACTTTTCCCATATGAACATTATTATCATAACCAGCCCATGTTGCACAGGTATAATAAGGGGTATAGCCCGCAAACCATACATCTACGTCACTGGTAGTGGTTCCGGTCTTACCTGCAATTGCCATATTTCCAAAATTTACTTTTGCACCGGTTCCTTTTGTTACAACATCAGTCATTGCACTTGTTAAAAGAAATGCTGTGGTCTCTTTGATAACCTGACGCTTTTGTGGCGCATTCTCGATTAATAAATTACCATCATGATCTATAATCTTAGTATAGAACATAGGCTTAATATAGGAACCGCCATTCGCAATGGAACCATAAGCGGCTGTTAATTCAAGATTAGTGACGCCATCGGTAACACCACCTAGAGCCAGAGCCTGTGTGATATCTGATGTGATTGTGCCATCAGCCTGTGTACGCCGATCGATAAGAGAGGTAAAACCAAAGTTTTTCAGATAATCAAACCCAAGCTGTGGTGTGATATCCGTAAGTGTTTTAACAGCCACAATATTTAGAGACTGCTCTATACCATAGCGAATCGTACAAATTCCCTTGTAACCAGTATTATACCAATTAGATACCGGACGGCCATTAGCATAATTAAAGGGTTCATCTACCTGTGTTGATGCAAGTGTAAATCCAGCACTGTCAAGTGCAGGTGCATACGCAGCTAAAAGCTTAAAAGTAGAACCAGGCTGGCGCAATGTATTAGTTGCACGGTTTAGCGTAAGACTCGCCTCTTTTTCACCATAGCCTCCAACAATAGCTGCCACCTGCCCAGTGGATTGATCTAATACCGTAATAGCTACCTGTGGCTGTGGCGTAAGTGTTATATTCTCAGCAACAAAGGTATCTGTTGTGCCTATAAAAGCGGCTTTATATTCATCAATATATGTTTGTGCATCTTCTTCACTACTAAATATCATATTAAAATTACTATCGTTTTGTTTAAAATAAGACTCAAAATTTTGTGTACTAAAGTTTTTCATTTCACCATTGATGTCTTTTGTTGATAATTCATAGTTTAGATAAAGATTTGTTGCTTCCGGGAAATTTTCAGGATTACTGAATTCTTCATCACAAATTGCCTGGATACTTGGATTTTGTGTTGTATAGATACTTAGGCCCCCACTATAGAGAGCATTGTAAGCCTGTGTATAGGAATATCCCTTCATTTCCTGTAAATCAGTAATGACCTGTGCAGTTAATTCATCCACAAAATAAGAATAAATAGAGGAAGTTTCTGTCTCATCATTGACGTTTTGGATTCTGTCATATACGTTATCTGCGATGGCCTCATCATATTCTGGTTGTGTAATATATCCCTGCTCCAACATATTGCCGAGTACCTTTACGCGTCGTTCTTCATTATCCGTTGGATTTGATATAGGGTTGAATTTAGTCGGGTTTTGTGTAATAGCAGCGATTACAGCAGCTTCTGACAAATTAATCTGAGAAGCTGGCTTATTAAAGTAACGCAGGGAAGCGGCCTGTACCCCCAAAGTACTTTGCCCCAGATTTATGGTATTTAAATAATTCTCAAGAATAGCATCCTTATCCATACTTTTTTCCAATTGAATAGCAAGATACTGCTCCTGAAACTTTCTCTTAAATTTTTCTGCCATAGAAGATTCTGAGACCCAGCCTGTAAATACATTATTCTTTAAAAGCTGTTGTGTAATCGTACTAGCACCTTCTGAAAAATGGCCACTTTTCAAACCTTGGATGCCGGCACGTATAATTCCTTTGATATCGATACCAGGATGGTCATAAAACCTCTCGTCTTCAATAGCCACAAAAGCATGTTGAAAATCTGCTGGTATTTTGTCTATTGTAATATAGATTCTGTTTGAATCAGCAGCAACTAACTTTTCCATCTGATTTCCTTCTACATCATAGACAGTTGTGGAAAAACCTGTTGGAGAAACATCTATATTAGAAATATCAGGAGCAGTTGCAAGAATCCCCTTAAACATGCCAACACCAGCACATACACCAATGATTGCAAGTGATAGGCCACACACCAATATAGCATTAAAGAAAGTAATAGCAATCATTTTACCTATTTTAGAAGATTTGGATACGAGGGTTTTCTGCCTTTTACGGGCACCTCTTTTTCCATAATTCATAATTTGCCTCCATTTCGCTAAAGCATTGGAAAATTGAATTTTTGTTTTTCATCGATTCGATTTTCTCCCAATAGAATTTATTATATCAAATTTGCTACTTTAAATAAAGTGAAATATCCTATTGTAAAGAATTATTCACAATTTGGTGGGAATTAACATGGATATATTATATAATATTGAAAAAGGATTTTACAGGTAAACGACTTTTTTGCGGAGGAACCAGTAAGTGATAGTAGAAAGATATAAAGAAATATATAACTGCGGCGTAGGCGAGATTATGGAGAAGAAGTCCAAATTTATTGCTACAGTAAGGCATGTTAATACAGAAGAAGAGGCAGTTGCCTTTATAGAGGATATGAAAAAAAAATACTGGGATGCAAAGCATAATTGTTCTGCATTTGTACTGGGATTGCATTCGGAGCTCTCCAGATGTTCAGATGATGGGGAGCCAGGAGGAACGGCAGGCAGACCGATGCTAGAGGTGTTAATAGGTGAAAAGCTACGAAACACTGCGGTAGTTGTAACTAGATATTTTGGAGGTACATTACTTGGAACAGGCGGACTTATACGCGCATACCAAAAAGCTGTGAAAGAAGGAGTTGCCTGTAGTACAGTAATTGAAAAAAAGTATGCACTCCAGATCAAGATCAGGACAGATTATAATGGTATTGGTAAAGTGCAATATTTAATGGGAAAAAATCAATATCCGGTATTATCAACAGATTATACAGAGGACGTTTGTATGATTGCATTGATTCCCTATTCAGATATGGATAAGGCAAAAGCAGAAGTTATTGAGATAACAGGTGGACAGGTAAAAATAGAAGATATCAATCAAATATATTATGCCATTATTGATGGAAAAATAGAAGTGTTTCAGTAAATTTATCGTGTAAATTGTTGATAAATTCGTTGACATAAGTTTTATGGTTTGCTATAGTGAGTTAGTGAATTGTATATAGAAAAAATATTGTAGTAATTCGAAAGGTGGTGGTTTTTATGAAGAAGATAAAGAGTAGTACATTATCTGATGTTCCTGGGCGAAGTCCGCGTATAAACCACTGCATTGAGCGCAGAGGCTTTCTTTTGCGCTCTCAAAAAGGAGAATTACTATGGAGAGAATCACAGAACTGATTGAAAACAAGCAGTATACACTCTTGCGCCAGGAGCTATCCGAAATGAATGAAGCGGATGTAGCGGCGCTCTTAGAAGAATTACCCGAAGAAGAATTGATAAAAATATTCAGAATTTTGCCGAAGACTATGGCGGCAGATGTTTTTGCGTACCTTTCTATAGAAACAGAGCAACTGATTATAACCGCATTGACAGAGCGTGAAGCAGCACTGATCATAAATAATCTTATGGCGGATGATGCGACAGATCTTATGGAAGAGATGCCCGCAAGTGTGGTCAAGAGACTATTAGCGAATGCAAGCTCAGAGGCACGCAGAGATATTAATCATCTTCTCCGTTATCCTGAAGATTCGGCTGGTAGTATCATGACGGTTGAATTTGTGGATTTAAAGGATAATCTGACAGTTGAGGAAGCGATAAACAGAATACGTAAGACTGGAATCGATAAAGAAACGATAAATATATGCTATGTACTCGATAAACAGCGAAAACTACTTGGTACAGTATCACTTCGTTATTTGCTGTTAAGTGGAAATGAAGAAAAAATTAGCAGTATTATGAATGAAAATGTCATTTCACTGAATACCATGATGGATCAGGAAGAAGTAGCACGTATTTTTCAAAAGTATGACTTTACTTCTATGCCGGTTGTAGACAATGAGAACCGATTGGTTGGTATTATTACAGTCGATGATGTTGTCGACATTATGCAGGAAGAGGCTACGGAAGATATTGAGAAGATGGCTGCTATCGTGCCTTCTGACAAACCATATATGAAGACAGGTATCTTTGAAATATGGAAGAATCGTATTCCGTGGTTACTATTACTGATGATTTCTGCAACGGTAACAGGAGGCATCATTGTATACTATGAAGAGGCATTGGGCACCTATGTAGTATTGACAGCATTTATACCGATGCTGATGGATACCGGTGGAAATGCTGGAGGACAATCAAGTGTTACCATTATTAGAGCATTATCTTTACAGGAAATTGATTTTAAAAATTTAGGCACAATTATGTGGAAGGAAGTGCGTGTTGCATTATTGTGTGGCATCACGCTGGCAGCAACTAATTTTTTAAAGCTAATGGTGTTTGACAGGGTATCTTTAACGATTGCATTTGTAGTATGCGCCACATTAACAATCGAAGTGCTAATTGCAAAAATAGTCGGCTGTTCACTTCCGATGTTAGCTAAGAAGATAGGCTTTGACCCGGCAGTTATGGCAAGCCCATTTATTACGACTATTGTGGATGCTTTATCCTTGATTATTTATTTTCAGATTGCGACAAATGTGCTTGCAATGTAAGCATTACTATATTAATGCCTTCACAAAAAGGGGTGTAAAATCATATGTGATTTTACACCCCCTTTATCATGTAATGAATAACAAACGCTAAAACTTATTTTTTGTTAAAGCTAGAGCGCTTTCTCAAAGTCGGATCTAATATTTTTTTGCGGATACGTAAACTGACAGGTGTAACTTCCAAAAGCTCATCCGTGTCAATAAATTCCAGTGCCTGCTCCAAACTCAAAATCTTTGGTGGTGATAATCTTAAAGCATCATCTGCACCAGAAGAACGCGTATTAGTCAACTGTTTCTTCTTACATACATTAATTTCCACATCTTCAGGCTTGCCACATTGTCCTATGACCATACCATAATAAACCTTTGTGCCAGCTTCAATAAACAGAATACCACGATCCTGGGCATTGTATAGACCATAAGTAATAGATTCACCTGTTTCAAAGGAAATGAGAGAACCCTGCTTACGATATTGAATTTCACCTTTGTAGGGTGCATATCCATCAAATATTGTATTTATAATGCCGTTTCCTTTTGTATCTGTTAAGAATTCGCCACGATAGCCAATTAGGCCTCTTGCCGGAATAGAAAACGTAAGTCTTGTATAATTACCAGTAATAGGGGCCATATTGATTAATTCCCCTCTTCTTTGGCCTAGTTTTTCGATAACACTTCCCGCAAATTCCTCGGGAACATCTATATATGCAGTCTCGATCGGCTCAGTCTTTCTTCCTTTAGAATCGATTTTGTACAGTACTTCTGCTTTGCTGACTGCAAATTCATAACCTTCACGACGCATATTCTCTATTAGTACTGACAGATGAAGTTCTCCACGACCTGATACTTTAAAGCATTCTGTTGTATCGGTTTCTTCAACGCGAAGACTGACATCTGTATTTAACTCTTTAAAAAGACGATCACGTAGATGTCTGCTTGTTATAAATTTTCCTTCCTGACCAGCGAGTGGAGAGTCATTGACCATAAAATGCATGGCAATGGTAGGCTCTGAAATCTTCTGGAACGGAATCGGCTCAGGATTGTCAATAGAGCAAATTGTATCACCAATATGTAAATCTGCAATTCCTGAAATAGCAACAATAGAACCAATGCCCGCCTCGCGAACATTTATTTTATTTAGGCCCTCATATTCATACAAAGCACTGATTTTAACTTTTTTAGATTTCCCAGGTTCATGATGATTGACAATAAAGGCTTCCTGATTAACACATATAGAACCGTTATCTACTTTTCCGACGCCTATACGACCAATATATTCATTATAGTCTATAGTGCTTATGAGTACTTGTGTTCCAGCATCTGGGTCTCCTTGTGGCGCGGGAATGTAATCAAGAATCGTTTCAAAGAGTGGAACCATATTAGTGCCGGGGTTGTTGTAATCAAGACTTGCCTGCCCAGTCTTTGCAGATGCAAAAACGAAAGGACAGTCAAGCTGTTCGTCTGAAGCATCCAAATCCATAAATAGCTCCAGCACCTCATCAACAACTTCCTCGCATCTTGCTTCAGGCCGGTCAATTTTATTTACACATACAATAACAGGTAATTTTAACTCCATTGCTTTTTTAAGTACAAATTTAGTCTGTGGCATCGTTCCTTCAAATGCGTCAACTACTAAAACAACACCATTTACCATTTTTAATACACGTTCAACCTCGCCGCCGAAGTCAGCATGTCCTGGAGTATCAATGATGTTAATTTTTATATCTTTATAGAAAACAGCAGTGTTTTTGGAGAGTATAGTAATACCTCGCTCGCGTTCGATATCATTAGAGTCCATAACACGTTCCTGTACCTCTTGATTTGCACGAAATGCGCCACTCTGTTTCAATAACTCATCAACCAGAGTTGTTTTGCCGTGATCGACATGTGCGATGATTGCGATATTTCTAATTTCTTTTCTTTCTTGAATCATAAAATCCTTCTTTCTTGCTTTTCGAGTTACATTTTTATAACTTTAGTAGTATACCATATTTGCGAGGGATTACAAGGCTTTTGTTGAAAACTGGGACATAGTATGGCAAAAGCTGTTTTTATGGAAAAATAATGTGGAATTCGTATAGTAGTATTAAGAAAAAGCAATAATAAATAACAATGTAACGCAACAACGTTACGCAACTATGTTACGTAACGCGGTTACGCAACATAGATACATAACAATAATGCATAACACCAATACATAACAAAGATGCGCAACAATGATACATAACAATGATGCGCAACAATGATACATAACAACAATACATAACAATAATGCACAACAATGATACATAACATAAGTATTTAAAAAAGAAAATAGAAAGAACATAATTCTAGTGAATATTTTTATTAATCCATAAAAAGTATTGTCTAAGAAGTATGCTATGGAAGAAACAAAAAAGTAATGATATAATAATAGGAAGAAATAAACGAAAATACTTTTTCTCATGAGGATTACGAAATGAATATAGGTGATATATATAAAAATTATTATCAGTATATATATAATTATTCCTTAAAATTGACCTGTCATCCAGAGGATGCACTGGATGTAACGCAGGATACTTTTGTAAAAGCGCTGGAGGGTTTGGATACCCTAGAAAACGAGCGTGCTTTAGCGAGTTGGTTAAGGACCATATGCTTTCGTATATTTATTGATAAAACAAAAAAAGAGCCGCATAAGTATCTGGTAGAACCAGAGGAATGGGAAAAGCTGGAAGTGGAAGGGCGCCTCATAACGAATGATGTGCCACAGCCAGAAGACGAAATTATCGTGGCAGAAGAGGTCAGGAACTTGCAAAATGGCTGTTTTTTGGCCATGGTCAGAAAGCTTACGCTACATCAGCGAATTGCATTTTCGCTTGTGGATATGTATGGTTTTCCAATCGAACATGTGGCAGAAATACTTGATCTATCAAAGGGTGCTGCAAAAGGGCTATTATACCGCGCGAGGATGAATATTGATTCCTTTTTTGCCGATCATTGCAGTATTATCTATGAGAAAAATCCATGCGCTTGTAGTGCATGGATGGATTTTTCACGAAACCGATCGAACTTGCAGAACAAGGCAAAAAAATTAGTCGAAAAATTAGATTTTGAGCAAAAAAATTATATTTATGACGAAAGTGTCAGGAAAAAAGTGATGTATTTATATCGCCATATGCCAGAACAAAAACCACCAGATGAATGGTATCAAAGGGTGCTAATCATGTTGACACCAAATAATTATGATGGTGTGAGAAATTAATTTAGAAAAAACGTATCTTTTGGATTTAGATTTTGTCTTTATCTATGTAGCAGCTCAATAGAAAGGGCTAGAAGAAAGGATGAAATGATAATGAAAAATGTGACAAACGGTTTTGAAATGTTAATGAAAGAGACGGATGGGGTAGGACAAGTTCTTATGGCGGCAATATATAAGTTGTCGGAAAAAAGCGCATTAGATAAGAAAACGCATGAATTGGCCTATATCGCAGTACTAGTGACGTCAAGGATGTATGGGGGGTTGCCTTTCCATATCGAACAGGCGCTAGCGCTTGGAGCGACGATAGATGAGATAAAAAGTGCCATGCTAGTGCCTATGCCAATCACAGGTATTCAGGTTGCAGAAGCACTGCCGTACTTAGCAGAGATCATGCAAGAAGAATAATGGAGGAGATGAGACCATGGGAGAACTGGAAAAATTACCAAACATCGGGAAAGATACAGAAAAGCAATTGCATATGATCGGAGTCAATACATATGAAGAATTAAAAGCTTTAGGTGCGCAACAGGCATGGCTAAAAATTCAGAAAATTGATGAATCAGCATGTATTAACAGGCTGCTTGGACTAGAAGGTGCCATACAAGGTGTCAAAAAAACGTTATTGCCAGATCAAAAGAAGAAAGAACTTAAAGAATTTTATAACTGGCATAAAAAATAACATTATGTTACTTTTTTCAAGAAATATGTTTGACAATAGAGCATCATAGTGCTATTATTCATTTAATAACTTAATAAGTTCAGCAATCAGAGTTCCGAATGTTGAACAAAGATAGAGGTCGCGCTTACGAAGAGTACTTATCCAGATGCCGCAGAGAGACAGGGTTTGAGTCGTTATGGCATGTGAAGGATAAGGAAAGGCAAAGGCGCCGAAAGAAGGTATCATTTTCTGCATATACTTTCTTGGGCATACATCAAATAGGTGTATGACTGTCATTTTTGTAAGTCGTATGATTTTATTCAGGACTTATGAGATGGGGGGCTATCATATGGAACAAGATTATTTTGTATTCTATGAGTCGACCTTCATCCGGTTGGCTTTTTTGATTATATATCGTCTGCTATGCTTAGGTACTATGTAATGAAGCAGAAGTGTTTGAGGATGAAAGCCAAACCGGGGATACATATTAACGAATTCACAGGAGGAAGAAATTATGGCAGTTTTTACAGGAGCAGGAGTGGCGATTGTCACACCATTTGGACAGGACGAAACAGTAAATTATGATAAATTTGCAGAGCAAATTGAATTTCAGATTACAAATGGAACGGATGCGATTATTGTATGCGGAACAACGGGCGAGGCATCTACCCTTAGCCACGAGGAGCATATCGAATGCATCAGATTTGCAGTTGAAAAGGTAAACCACAGAATTCCTGTTATTGCAGGAACAGGTTCTAATTGTACAAAAACAGCTATATATTTGTCGATGGAGGCAGAAGCAGTAGGCGCGGATGCATTACTTGTAGTGACACCATATTATAATAAAGCAACGCAAAAGGGATTGAAAGAACACTTTACAATGATTGCCAATAGTGTAAAAATTCCCATTATTCTCTATAATATACCTGGGAGAACTGGTGGCGTGAATATTCTTCCTGAGACAGTGGTCGCTTTGTGCAAGGAAGTAGAAAATATCGTAGGTGTTAAGGATGCAACAGACAATTTTATACAAATTGCAAGATTGATGGCGATTGCAGATGGCGCTGTAGATTTGTATTCTGGTAATGATAATCAGATTACGCCAATGCTAGCACTTGGTGCAAAAGGTGTAATTTCTGTAATGTCAAACATTATACCACAGCAAACACATGATATCTGTGCTAAATTTAGTGAAGGAAAAATTGATGAAAGTATCAAGTTGCAGTTAGATACCATTGAATTAGTGGGTGCACTTTTCTGTGAAGTAAATCCTATTCCCATCAAGAAAGCAATGAATTTAATGGGAATGGAAGCGGGGACACTTCGTCGCCCACTCACAGAGATGGAACCAGAAAATGCGGCGAAACTTGAGATAGCCATGAAAAATTATGGACTTTTATAATATCTGTCATGGGAGAGAGGAATTAAAATGATAAGAGTAATGATGCATGGGTGTAATGGACGTATGGGCCAGATGATTACAAATCTGATTGCGGATGACCCTGAGATAGAAATAGCAGTAGGTGTGGATTTATCAAATCATATCGAAAATGTATATCCTGTTGTAAAGAATATTGCAGAATGTCAGATAGAAGTAGATGCAGTAATAGATTTTGGGGCAGTTGATGCGGTTGACGAATTGCTGGAGTATTGCATCAGAAAACAAATTCCATGCGTGCTTTGCACAACGGGACTTAGCGAAGGACAACTACAACATATCGAAGATGCCAGTAAAAGAGTTGCCATTTTTAAATCAGCTAATATGTCGATAGGTATAAACTTGCTGATGAAGGTGCTAAAAGAAGTGTCACCGACACTTGCACAAGCAGGGTTTGATATTGAAATTGTCGAAAAGCACCACAAGATGAAACTTGACGCGCCAAGCGGCACTGCACTTGCGCTCGCAGATTCGATTAATGAAGCTATGGAAAATGCCTATCATTATACATACGATAGAAGCCAAGAGAAAAAGAAAAGAGAACAGATGGAAATTGGTATCTCTGCAGTAAGGGGAGGCACTATCGTTGGAGATCATGATGTCATATTTGCTGGAGCAGATGAGGTTATTACTTTTTCGCATACTGCATATTCAAGAGCTATTTTTGGAAAAGGAGCCATTCAGGCAGCTAAGTTCTTGGCAGGCAAGCCAGCTGGTTATTATCACATGAGTGATGTCGTAAATATATAGTAGTTTTATCTTTTATCATAATTAAGCAGCTGGGATTCTCTTTATAGAAACCGGCTGCTTAATTATTGTCTATACTTGCGAATTTAACTACTTCATACTATAATCAAAATGGTGGAGGAATTACTATGAAAAATGAGGAACTAAAGTATTTAAAAAGCGTGGGAGAACAATATCCTACGATAGCCGCAGCTTCTACAGAGATTATTAATTTACAGTCGATTCTGAATCTGCCTAAAAGCACGGAGCATTTTATGACGGACATCCATGGGGAACATGAACAATTTATACATGTGCTCAGAAATGGTTCAGGATCAGTGAAACGTAAAATTGATGAGGAGTTCGGAAATACGCTTAGTGAAAAGGATAAAAAGATACTTGCAACATTGATTTATTATCCAGAGGAGAAGCTTGAGCTAATTAGGAAAAAAGAGGATAATATTGGGGATTGGTATAAGATTACACTACACCGTCTCGTGCAGATTACAAAGCGTGTTGCTTCAAAATATACTCGCTCTAAAGTACGAAAAGCACTTCCAAAGGATTTTGCATATGTAATCGAAGAGTTGATTACCGAAAAAGATGAAGTACAGGATAAAGAAGCATATTATAATGAAATTATACATACGATTATAAGGATTGGCAGAGCACCAGAATTTATCGTTGCACTTAGTAATTTAATACAAAGGCTTGTTATTGATCATTTGCATATTGTAGGTGATATATTTGATCGAGGTCCGGGGCCGCATTTAATACTAGAAATGCTGCGTCATTATCACTCTATTGATATACAGTGGGGCAATCACGATATCGTATGGATGGGGGCAGCATCAGGACATTTAGCCTGTATCGCAAATGTTATCCGTATGTCGGCAAAGTATGGAAATCTGGACACACTAGAAGAGGGCTATGGCATTAATCTGATTCCGCTGGCTACTTTTGCAATGGAGGTATATGCGGATGCGGATTGTAATGCATTTACCATTCACACGAATCATGAGTATCATGCCAATGATTTGGAATTTGACACAAAAATGCACAAAGCGATTACAATAATTCAATTTAAGCTGGAAGGACAAATTATTAAAAACCAACCAAGTTTTGAAATGGAAGACAGATTACTGCTCGAAAAGATTAATTATGAGCAGGGGACGATAGAAATCGATGGCATAGTATATAAACTAAGAGATATTGATTTTCCAACGATAGATCCACAAAATCCATATAAACTGACTGCTGAAGAGGAACAGGTCATGGAGCGCATTTCCCATGCATTTTTACGTTGTGAGAAATTACAAAAACAGGTCCGATTCCTGTATGCAAAGGGAAGTTTATATAAAACATATAATTCCAATCTTTTGTATCATGGATGTGTTCCGCTTGACGAAAATGGAGAATTTAAAAAGGTTAATATTTTTGGAACGCAATATAGTGGCAAGGCTTTGTATGATATTCTGGAACATTATGCAAGAAAAGGATTCTATACGCAAAATGATGCAGAAGAGCGTAGGAAAGGGCAGGATATACTGTGGTATATATGGGGGAATCCTAATTCTCCTGTATTTGGGAAAGAGAAAATGACCACGTTTGAGCGTTATTTTATAGAGGATAAGGTGAGTCATGCAGAGAAGAAAAATAAGTATTATGAGTTATTGAATGATGAAGCAACAATCAATAAAATCATGGAGGAATTTGGACTAGATGCTCGATATTCCCATATTATAAACGGACATGTCCCAGTGGAGCAAAAGAGGGGAGAGTCACCGATTAAATGTGGTGGAAAACTAATGGTCATTGATGGGGGATTTTCAAAAGCATATCAGAGCAAGACAGGAATCGCAGGATATACGCTCGTTTATAATTCACACGGGATGCGTCTTGTCGCACATGAGCCTTTTGAATCAACCGAAGATGCAATTGTAAAAGAAACAGACGTCTATTCGGATTCTGTCATTATTGAAAGCTCAAAATTTAGATTACGTGTAGCAGATACAGATACGGGATACGAAATTCGAGAGTCTATATGCCAACTCGAGGAATTATTGCTTGCCTATCAGGAAGGTACCCTGATTGAGAAGAGCGAGTGAAAATAATACTTGTCGTCAACATGTCAAAACGGTATAATTGCATTACAAAATAAGCATTTTTAGGGAAATTAGCCCAGAAAGGTAATGATGGAATTCAGACCTTGCATAGATATACATAACGGACAGGTGAAGCAGATTATCGGTGGAACTTTGCAGGATGAGAATAATAGTGCTGTAGAGAATTTTACATCCCAGAGGGATGCAACGTATTTTGCCAACTTATACAAAATGCGAGAACTAAAAGGGGGGCATGTTATTATGCTCAATGCCAGTGATTCCAATCTTTATCCTGCCACAAAGCGACAGGCAATATTAGCGCTTGCAGCATATCCAGATGGATTGCAGATAGGCGGTGGTATTACAGATGAGAATGCAGCAGAATATCTGGATGCAGGAGCATCACATGTCATTGTAACTTCTTTTTTGTTTCAAGACGGTAAGATCCGGTATGATAATTTAGAAAAAATGAAGCGTGAAGTGGGGAAAGAAAAACTAGTAATTGATGTTAGCTGTAGAAAAAAGGATAATGATTATTATGTTGTTACAAATAGATGGCAACAATTTACAAATATTAAAATGTCTGTGCAATTACTCGAGGAACTTTCCACAGAGTGCAATGAATTTCTGATACATGCAGTCGATGTGGAAGGAAGACAAATGGGAATAGAGGAAAATGTTGTAGCTGTGTTGGCAGATTATGCTTTTTGCAAAAGAGAAAAAGGAAATGCAAGGACGGTCACATATGCGGGCGGAATAACCGATTATGAAGATATAGAAAAATTAAATGCATTAGGGAGAGGACGCGTTAACGCAACGATAGGTAGTGCCCTCGATCTATTTGGAGGTAAGCTGGAGTTTAACAAAGTAATAGAATGCTTTCAAAATCAATGAGTGAGGGGTAAACAGCATGCACACAATTATGATGGTTGACGATGATGAAACAGAATTACTGATTGCCCAGAGAGCTCTGGAGAAATATTATGTGGTAGTTGCAATGACAAGCAGTAAGCAGGCACTGGCGCGTTTGGCAAAGTCTACAGTTATGCCGAGCTTAATTATTTTGGACATTGCGATGCCCGGAATGAATGGTTTTGAAATGATTATGAGACTAAAGAAAAGCGAGAAGGCAAAAGGGATTCCAGTTTTGTTTATGTCAGGTGATTCTGATGTTGCTACAGAATTAGAGGCTTATAGACTGGGGGCAGTTGATTTCATCAGAAAGCCGATCATAACGGAACTGTTGCGTAAGCGGATAGAAATGCAGATAAAGATCTTAGATCAGCAAAAACAAATGCAGACATACACTGCTCAATTGCAGCAGACGGCATCTTTTCAAACGCAGAACGCAATGCGGCTGGAATATTTTATCATTGGAATCATAACAGATTTAATTACGGAAAAAGATAGATTTGCAGGCATGCATAGCTTGCGTGTATCAAAATATATGAGTGTCTTATTGAAAGAAATGTTAATGAGTGGTATTAATTTTGGTATTCAACCAGAAGATTTTGAACTAATACTGTTATCCTCAAGACTGCATGACATGGGTAAAATAGGGATTCCGGATTATGTCCTTCAAAAGGACGGGAAGTATACGGAGCAGGAGTTTGCAGTCATGAAAACCCATACAGTATTGGCAGCAAACTCAATTGAAAAGTATAGATATCTCTTGCCTAATAGTAAGTTTATAAACTATACCTATCAAATGACACGTTCACACCATGAGCAGTTTGGCGGTGGCGGATATCCAGACGGACTATCTGGCGCGAACATTCCGATACTTGCACGTATTCTGACGGTAGCAGATGTATATGATGCATTGGTATCTGAGAGGACTTATAAGAAGGCATTCTCACATGAGCAGGCGTATAACATTATGACACAGGGGTCAGGAATTCAGTTTGATCCACAGGTGGTGGCGTCGTTCCAGCGTGTGCACAAAGAATTTCATGAGATATCGATGGAGAATCTGGCAATGCTAAGCAGGGTTTGAAACGAATGGCTCATAGCCCTAATAGTTGTGCGGGATTCTCCCATGTAATTTTGTGGATAAATGCATCAGACATGCTCATACTTTTTAACAGCGCAAGCGAAGTACCTTGGTTTTCCCAAGGACTGTCTGAGCCGAATACTATCTTGTCAGCTGGATGATTTTCGAGTATCTTTCTGAGTCGTTCTAAGCCATAATAATGATGCGTCATGCTTGTATCAATATAGATGTTTTCTCCAAGCAGGTATTTTTCTACTTCTTCGATATTCATAAGTCCACCATAATGGGAAGCAATTAAATTACCTCCTGACAATTGTGGTAAAATTTTTTTGATGAGAAGAGGCGTACAATAAGGAATGTCCTTTGAAACGGGGTCACTTCCGGCATGAATCATCACAATTAAATCTAGTTCAAAAGCTGCCTGTATGATGGAAATGGATTTGATATCATCAAAGTAAAGCTTCATATAATGATGATGCAGTTTGATTCCTTTTAGTCCAGCATCTTTAATTCTCTGCAATTCCTTTTTATAATCAATATAATCAGAATGCATAGCACCAAAGGAAAACAACCCATCGATTCCATTTATAGCAATGGCATTATCATTGATGGCCATAATCTGATGTGCAGTTGTTGCCACTGGCATAACGACAGAATAGGTGATATTATTTTCGCGCATGGATGCTTTTAGGGATACTTCCGTTCCATTTGTATGTGGGAGTAAATTCCCAGCAGTTTTACTTAAACCCTTTAATGCTCTCTTTGCTATTTTGTCAGGAAAAGTATGTGTATGAAAATCAATTACCATAGGATAGCCCTCTTTCAAAAAAAACCTATTCGATTACTCGAATAGGTATTCTTTCTAGTCTGTTTTATGAATTATTGCTTATTTTTCTTAATATAGTGCTGGTGAAACTTTATATATTAGAGAAAAAGGCACGTCTATAAAACGAGTAGATTAAAGTTTAGTTACGTTTGTTGCCTGAGGTCCTTTTTCGCCATTAACTACTTCAAACTCTACAGCAGCGCCTTCTTCAAGAGACTTGAAGCCATCCATGTTAAGTCCTGAGTAATGTACGAATACATCATTTCCCTCTTCATCAGAAATAAAACCGTAACCCTTTTGGTTATTAAACCATTTTACTGTACCTTTGTTCATTCCGTAATCCTCCAAAAAAAATAATAGTGAATGTTGCGCCTATTCGCAACACAGTCATAATAGCATAAAACGTTTAAAAAGTAAACGATAAAATGATGAAATTGTTAAAATATAGAAGTGATTTATGAAGAGATTTGAGATGAGATTCAGGAAGAGATTCAGGAAGAGATTCAGGAAGAGATTCAGGAAGAGATTTAATGTAAGTATAGATTGAATTATGATAGCGATGTGTGGTATACTTCGAAACGAGAGATTTATAAAGGGGGTACAGTATTTCAAATGAAAAATAGGAAGCATATTAATAAAAAAAAGGCACGTTATACGGTTATGATGGTTCCTGATAATGGTGGAGCAGTTAAGCAGTTCAAATTCTCGACGAATGCATTTGTACGTATTATTGTGACAGTTGTAGCAATCATTGCAGTATTGTCTGCTTATAGCGTATATTGTACACAGGCAATGAATGGGGTACATATTAGTATAGGCAATTCTGGTGCACAGCTACAGGAAGCAACGGCGGAGAATGAACAATTGAAAGCAGAAAATACTGAATTGTCGTCAGCAGTCAATTCACTGAATGAAGAACTTGCTGAAGCAGATAAAGAGAAGCAGCTTGCAGAAGTGACACGTAGTGAACAGGCGATACCAACCGGATTCCCATTGGATGGATCAGCTTCGCTCATACAGGATCAAGCAGCTGCGCAGGGAAATGAAACCGCATTAGAAGATGACAAAAGAGTGGTCTTTACGGCTACAGTCGGGACTGCAGTTATGGCAGCGGGCACGGGAGTGGTATCTTATGTAAGCGAGGATGCTAATTATGGACATGTTATTACAATAGATCATCAAAATGGTTATGAGACCATTTATTATACTTCTGCAAATGTACGTGTAAAAAAAGGCGATGAAGTCACAAAGGGTGATATCATTTGTATCATGATAACAGAAAACGAACTTTTAGCATATCAGATCAAACAAAATGGTGCGTTTATTGACCCCATGAGTCTGATGGAAATAGCAGGTTAATGTAAAGGAGAGAATATGAAAAAGAGTGTAAAAACGGAGCAGAGACCAGTAACAACAATTATAGGGCAGGATACAGTAATCGCGGGAACGATTACCGTAGAAAATTCTATTCGAATCGATGGTACCCTTATAGGTGGTATTACTGCAAATGGAACCGTAATGTTATCGACGTCTGGTATAGTCACCGGTAATGTTGTGGCTAGTAATGCTGTAGTTGCTGGAACAGTCGAAGGAGATATGTGGATCAAGGAAAAAGCGTGGATTGAGTCAACGGGCAAAATTCACGGGGATATTACGACGAAGATACTCACGATTGATGAGGATGCTGTTTTCCAAGGTATGAGTATCATGACGCGGGAGGTAGAGGCTCCACAAATCGGCAATCTTTCAGGCGAGAAAGGGCAATCATTATTGACAAAAAATAGCGAGAGTCCAGAAACGCATGAGGAAATTCAGAAAAAACCGTTAGAAAATCCCAAAAAAGAGAGTAAAAAAGAGGCAGAGTCACTAACAACGGAAGAGCCTGAAAAAATAGAAAAAGAGAACAAATAACACTTTTTATTTATGAGAAAATGTGTCATACTATACATATAGCTTGTCGGAGGCGTAGTTGCTATGCTATTTATTTTTTTGCTATACAATAGGTATGTATATTTATTTACTTAATATAGATGCAGTCAGAATTCTGGAAGAACAATCGGAAACGAAGAGAATATTTATCTCAGTTTACATACCGATGCTCAAATGGGGTCTGGCTGTTTTTGCTTAATGGATCATAACAACAGAAGCCGCCAATATAACAGCGGCGTAGATGGAGGATGTGACATGGCAGCCGAAATGCTAAATATTCTCATAATTGATGAAGATAAAGAGCGTATGGAATTACTGCGAAGTTTTATGCCAGTGTATACGAATGTAAAAACGGTGGCATATGGTGATATGGCAAAAAACGCCATGCGAGAGGGAGATATTAATTTCATCATTATGTATGCGGATGATAGCCGAGGACAAAGCTTATATATGTTTGGCTGGATCAAGCAAAATGCGCAATTTGCCAATATCCCAATTTTACTTATAACACAGGATGAATTTTCAGATCGTGCGCTTGATTTTCTGGAAGAGGGAGAGGCAACATTTTATGAAGGCGAGCCAGAGCCATTTGCAATATTTTCTATCATGACGCAGATGCTGCAAGAGGCGGAGGACAGAGAATTTAGAGAGCAGATTCGTAGAGATATAGAAAGACTTTCTTTTGATAAGCCTTCTGGCTGGGTGAAGTCAGGAGAGGGAATTGCCGGTATTAGAGCAGCGTTGGAAGCACAGATGCAGCGAGATGATGATAATGAATTAACCAGGGCAATGAATAAGGCATATGCGTTTGCAGCAACTGTTCATACGACACGTGTTAAGGACAGACCTCAGCAGGCACAGACTGTTGAGGATAATTACAAATTCCAACAGTTAAAAAAGTCGCTGGCCCGTGGGGAAAAGAAGATGGAAGAATTGAAGGCGGCGATTGCAGCAATGCTACTTGCGAAGGAAAAAATGCACGAAGAGAGGCTACGACAAGAGACTCCTCTCAAGAAAATATTGGTAGCAGATGATGATGCTATTGTACGAAAGGCCATAAAAAATTATCTTCAGGATAACTATGATGTTACAGTGGTCAATTCTGGTTCACAAGCAATTGACTACATCATCCGGTATAAGACCGATATGCTGATTTTAGACTATTTTATGCCAATGTTAGATGGGATAAAGACTTTGCAAAGCATTAGATTTCAACCGAATGGGATGGATATTCCGGTATTGTTTTTAACTGCACGTGCTGATAAGGAGACTGTTCAGAAGTGTATACAGGCAGGAGCACAGGGAATTATTTCCAAGCCTTTTTCGAGAGAATTATTAAGGTCTTCTATTGATGCAGTACTAGTATAATAGTGTAATAGTTATAAAAAAAGAGAATAAAACTGTAATACTTACCTAAAAAATGTAAAAATTTATGTTAAAAATGTGCTATTGAAATAATGAATAATATGTGTATAATAAATGTGAGGATTGTATTATTTTGTTATTATTTTGCATAATTTTGATGTTTTTTTGGTAAAATAACATACAAAATAAGGATGAGGAAGGTTAATAAATGGATCACAGATTTGACCAAGGCAGAAAGAAATTGCGACTGGGAGACATTTTGGTAAAACAAAAGGTTATCACTGAGGATCAATTGTTAATGGCTTTGAAGTTACAGCGTGAGAATGGCCGTAAATTAGGTGAGACAATGGTGGATGAGGGCATTACTACGGAAGAGGCAATTGCCCATGCCTTAAGTGACCAGCTTGGCATCGAATTTGTGAGCCTTGCAGGCATGCAGATACCAGATGAGATTATTAATTTGGTCAGCTCTACAGTTGTCAAAAAGCATACTGCAATCCCCTATATGTATGATTCAGAAAATGCAAATGTATTAAAAGTGGCTATGAGCGATCCTATGGATATGGCAGCGATTGATGATTTTACTATTATAACCAATATGCGAGTAATGCCTGTCGTAGCAACGCCGAGGCAGATTATTCTATATATTGACAGATATTATAGTACAGCAGATGTCAAGAACGCTGCTGATATGTATGCAAGAGAGAAAGAACTACAGTTTCAGGAAGATGAAGAAGAGATTTATAATGATGACGTTACAAACTCCCCTATTGTACAGCTGGTAAAGACCATGATAGAGCAGGGGGTAAGGCAAAGGGCAAGTGATATCCACATAGAGCCGATGGAAAATCAAGTTCGTATCCGCTATCGTATCGATGGTGCGTTATATGAAAAGATGACATATAGTCCACGGCTGTTAGCTGCCATATCTGCCAGAATTAAGATTATAGGTGGAATGGACATATCTGAAAAACGAAAACCACAGGATGGGCGTATCACACAGGTAGTAGATCGTCAGGAATATGATATTCGTGTATCTATCCTTCCTACTGTATATGGCGAAAAAACAGTTATGCGACTTACTTCTAAGACAGGACTCACAAGAGAGAAGAGCCAGTTAGGATTCAGTAAGGAAGAACTAAAGCAATTTGATCATATATTACGTAACCCACATGGAATTATACTAGTGACTGGGCCTACAGGTAGTGGTAAATCTACTACTCTATATACTGCGCTCAGTGAGCTGAACCAGGAGGACGTTAATATTATTACAGTAGAAGATCCTGTAGAAGCTAATATTGATGGTATTAATCAGGTTCATGTGAATCAAAAGGCAAATCTGACATTTGCGTCTGCGCTTCGTTCTATTTTGCGTCAAGATCCTGATATTATAATGATCGGAGAGATCAGAGATGGTGAGACAGCAGCGATTGCGGTGCAGGCATCTATAACAGGTCATTTAGTTGTAAGTACGCTACATACAAATAGTGCGGCGGGGACAATCGGACGTCTGATCGATATGGGAATAGAATCCTATCTGTTAGCGGACTCTATCGTTGGTATTATGGCACAACGCCTTGTTCGCAGATTGTGTCCAGCATGCAGGAAAAAAGTACCAGCCGATTTAGAGCAGAAAGAATTGTTGCTTATGGAGGAGCAGGAAGAAGTCTATATTTATGAGCCATGTGGCTGTACGCAGTGCGATAATACTGGCTTTAAAGGACGTATCGGTGTATATGAAATTATGGAAATCACAGCGGCATTAAGACCTCTTATTTCACATAAGGCTTCTGCTGAGGAGATAAAAAAAGTGGCACTTAGTCAGGGAATGAATACATTACGCATGAGTGCAACAAAATATGTATTGGAGGGAATCACTTCCATCGGAGAGATGACAAAGGTATCCTTTGATACTTAAATAACTGTATTCTAATGAGTAAGGAGACTAACTATGGAATTATCAGCAGCTTTGGAAATGGCAATGAAGCGAGGCGCATCAGACGTTCATTTTTCAGTTGGCAGACCGATCATGATTCGTCTGGATGGTACATTGCTTCCATTAAACGAGGATGTTTTGAGGCCGGAGGATGTGGCGGCAGCTATGCTTCCTTTGTTGAACGAAGCACAGCATCTGACGCTGGATCAGACAGGAGAACTTGATTTTGCATACTCTCTGGCGGGGGTCGGAAGATTCAGACTGAATGTTTTCCGTCAACGTGGTACTTATGCAGCAGCACTCAGACTTTTACCATTTGGGATACCGTCACCAGAAAAATTGTCTATACCAAAGGCAGTTGTGGAAATGACAACAAAGAAGAGAGGATTGATACTCGTAACCGGACCTACAGGAAGCGGAAAATCTACGACATTAGCTTCCTTGATTAATATAATAAATGAGAAATATGCGGGCCATATTATTACGTTAGAGGACCCTATAGAATATTTGCATAAGAGTAAAAAAGCAATTGTAAACCAAAGAGAAGTAGGGCTTGATACTATGGGATATGCACCAGCATTGCGTGCAGCACTTAGACAAGATCCTGACATTATTCTGCTTGGTGAAATGAGAGATCTGGATACAATAGCGACAGCAGTTACGGCAGCAGAGACGGGACATCTTGTATTTTCGACGTTACATACAATTGGCGCTGCAAGTACGATAGATCGTATCGTCGATGTATTTCCACCACATCAGCAGGAACAGATTCGTGTGCAGCTGGCCACGGTGCTGGAATGTGTCGTATCACAATCACTGTTACCAAGGGATGATGTAGAGGGCGGCAGATGTGCAGCCTTTGAAGTTATGTTGGCAAATCCCGCTATCCGCAATCTGATCCGTGAGGGAAAGACATTTCAGATACCATCAATGATGCAGACGAACCGTAAAATAGGTATGATTACAATGGATGATGCCTTATATGACTTATATGTAGAGCGCAAGATTAATGCAGATACGGCATTGACTTTTGCGCAGGATTATGTGTATTTAAGTAGAAAAATAAATTAAGATTGATAAATTAGGTACAGATGAATCAAGACTCTATTATGGGAGGTATTTAGGTGAGCAGTTTTTCATATGAGGTAGTAGATCAGTCAGGAAAGGCCAAAAAGGGTAGTATCGATGCCGATAATAGGGAAAAAGCACTTCTTCAATTAAAGAGTGAAGGCTATATACCATTGAAGTTAGAGGAGCAGAGCTTATTGACGAAGGATATCACGTTTGATATCGGCGGTAAGCCAAAGGCCAGAGATTACAGCGTATTCTGTCGACAGTTTGTTAGTATGACGCAGGCGGGCGTTACGTTGATAGATGCTTTAAACATGTTAGGAGAACAGACCGATAATAAAAAACTTGCAAAAGCAATCAAGGCAATACAGACGAGTGTGGAAAAAGGCGAGTCACTGACGAATTCTATGAAGGAACAGATCTTTCTCCCTTCTCTTTTATGCAGTATGGTAGAGGCAGGAGAGGCTTCGGGTAGTTTGGATATTGCGCTTGAAAGAATGGCAACTCATTTTGAAAAAGACGCCAAGGTCAAGGCACTGGTCAAGAAAGCGGCTATTTATCCGATTATTGTATGCTGTGTAGCAGTTGCTGTTGTTGTCATTATGTTAACCACTGTTATACCAAGCTTTACCGCCATGTTTGAGGATATGGATATGGAACTACCAGCAATCACGAAGGCAGTCATGGCAATGAGTGATTTCATGGTGTCGAGATGGTATGTTGTAATCATAGGTATTGTTGCATTTGTTGCGCTGGCAAAGTGGTTTAAGAAGACAGCCTTTGGAGAACTGCTTTTGGCTAAAATAGGGCTTAAGATACCATTGTTTGGAGAACTTACTGTAAAGACTGCTTCTGCACGATTTGCGAGAACAACAAGTACACTCCTTGCCGCCGGTATCTCTTTGGTAGATGCTGTAGATATTACTGCAAATATTATGGATAATAAGGTTATTAAAAATGCTTTAAAGGCATGCAGGGAAGAGATTATCCAAGGTGTTCCATTATCTGCACCGTTGCAACAATGTGGTGTATTTCCACCCATGGTCTATCATATGACGCGTATAGGTGAAGAATCCGGCGATCTCGAAGGGCTTTTAGAAAAGCTGGCAGACTATTATGAAGAAGAAGTAGAGATGGCGACCCAGTCCATGATGGCAGCACTGGAGCCCATGATTATTATTTTACTCGCCGGCATCGTAGGTACACTGGTAGGAGCAGTTATGGCGCCGATGGCACAAATGTATTCGGGGCTTGACAATATATAAGAAGAGAACTTTAAAATGAATTAACCACTTTCGTAATAGGGGCGAGGGTGATTAAGATATATCCACCGAACCATATGGTGACGGTGAGAAAATCTAACTATAAGGAGAAATAAACATGAAGAAATTGAATAACAAAGGTTTTTCATTAGTCGAATTAATTATCGTTATCGCTATTATGGCAATACTGATTGCTGTATTGGCACCACAGTTCTTAAGATATGTTGAGAGATCTCGCTATCAAAAAGATGTATCAGCAGTGGGAGAATTACAAAATGCAATGAAGGTTGCAGCATCAGACGAGAGAATTGCTGGCGCTACTGGTGTTGCATGGCCTTTGACTGCAACTATTACTAATGCCACAGGTGTTTATGACCTTAACGCCGGTGATGCTACTGCAGATGCTGCACTGGTCACAGAAATCACTGCAACTATACCTTTGGCAGGTACACCTCTAGCTCAGACGCTGCAATTTACATCATCTACAATAACAGCGGCTGCGGGTAACACAGTAATTTCTGTTTCTCAAAACGGTGCTGTTACGTTAACAGGTCTGCCAGCAGCACCCTAATCATTAGTAAGTTTGTTTTTGAAAGGACATGATTTCTATGGACCCTATTGTTATCATCTATATAATTGTATCACTATATGGCATTGTCATCGGAAGCTTCCTAAATGTATGTATTTATAGGATACCGTTACATGAGAGTATAGCAAAAGAGCGGTCTCACTGCATGAGCTGTGGATATCAGCTGAAGTGGTACGATCTTGTACCATTCTTCAGCTATATCTTGCTCGGCGGAAAATGTCGCAAATGTAAAAAGAAGATATCCGTGCAGTACCCTATCATCGAAGCTGCAAACGGATTGCTTTATGTACTTGTATTTTCTGTTTTTGGAATATCATGGACTAGCGTGATATACTGCTTTTTAGTCTCAGCACTATTAGCACTTAGTGTGATAGACTTTCGCACATATGAAATTCCAATCGGTTTCAATGTGTTTATACTGACCCTAGGGCTGATTCATCTTGCCCTGGATTATCCCAATTGGTTACAGTATGTAATCGGCCTAGTGGCTGTCAGTATTTTTTTATACTTGATTTATGTATTGACAAAGGGGCGTGGAATCGGCGGTGGTGATATTAAGCTGATGGCGGCCTGTGGACTTTTGTTAGGATGGCAATTGATCATATTGGCATTTGTAATGGGATGCATCATAGGTTCCGTGGTGCATTTGATTAGAATGCGTCTATCAGGCGCAGAGCATGTACTTGCAATGGGACCTTATCTTTCGGTTGGGGTATTGATAGCAGTATTATGGGGAGAAAAGATACTTGGTTGGTATCTGTCTATGTATCATTAGGAGACAAGAGGGAATTAAGGAGAAAATATGGCGAAGGTATTAAGTATCGAGGTTGGCTATTCACTGACCAAAATTTGTGAAATAGAATATAAAGTCAAAAATCCAAAGGTGTTTTTTAGCTTAACCATACAGACACCAGAAGATGCAATAGAAGATGGTATCATTATAAAACCAGAAGCACTTTCAGAGGCAATCAAAGAAGTGCTGCATAAAAATGGAATCAAAACGAAACAGGTGGTTTTTTCCGTTTCCTCTACAAAGATTGCGAGTAGAGAAGCGCTATTACCATTTGTAAAGGATAATAAAATAGAAAGCCTAGTAGAGGCGAGTGCCGGCGATTACTTTCCGGTAGATATATCAGGATATAAGATTACCTATAAAAAGTTGGGTATTTTAGAAAATGAAGGCGGAAATAAGCAGTATAAGCTAATCGTTCTGGCGGCACCGAAGGATATGCTGGAGAGCTACTATGCCATGTCAGAAAAGGCTGGGCTTACAATAGCTGCTATTGATTATAGTGGAAATAGTTTGACAGAAGTGATGCGGGAGGCCTTTGTCGAAGGCACAAATATGGTCATTAAGGTAGATGAGCGTTCTACAGTATTGACAGTGTTTTCCGAAGGAGAAATGGTTCTGCAGAGAACAGTCCCTTATGGTGGAGATACAGCAATAGAGGAGGTTATCGAAGGCGAAGCAGACAAATCAAAAATCAGTTATGTAGCGGCACTTGATATTCTTCGAAGAAAGCCTTGTATTCGTCAATCACTTAATCCAGAAGCAGAAGATCCAAATGATGAAGACGATGAAGAAATTAAGCAATTCAGATTAAATATTTCGGGTTCTCTGAGCATGCTCACAAGCGGGATATTGCGTGTAATTGATTATTATAATTCCAGAAACTCAGAAAGACCGCTTGCAGAAATATACCTCACTGGGTATGCAGAAAATTTTGTGGGATTATCAGATTTTATGTCAGCGGAAATGGGTTCAAAAGTTAGTCGACTATCTGATTTAGAAGGAATCGTGAATGATAAGGCAATGCAGAACAGCGGTGAGTATATCGCCTGTATCGGCGCAGCCATTGCCCCGCTTGATTTTATCCCAGATGAACATAACGAGAAGAAGAAGAAAAAAGTACAGACGCTTACAAAAAGTGGGAAAAGTACTGGTGGCACGTCAAGCAATGACTATACTCGAATTGCTGTTATTGTATTGATTGGGTGTGTTCTTGTAGGGGGGATCCTGTCAGCAGTGGCACTCGTCCGGTACAATGCCGAGAAGAAAAATCACGAATATCTGGTGCAGCGTGAAGCTGAGCTGGCGCCAATAGAGATTACCTATGCGGAATATACATCAGCACAGGCCCTTGCAGCGGATGCGTTGCAGATGTATCGCGTGACGGGTACAAATAATGAAGGATTGCTTAGTTTTATTAACGAGTTACAAAATAAATTACCTTCTAGTGTAAACGTGCTTTCATTTGCAGCAACAAGTGCCGATGTGACACTGAATATGAATATGGACAGTAAAGAGGCTGTAGCGCAGACGATACAGGAGCTGCGAAATTTTGACAGTCTCGAAAGCGTATCAGTTACGGCAATCAATGAGCAGACGGATGAGACAGGATATTCTGTAGTTAACTTTACAGCTGCCTGTACCTATGCGCCGATTGTGTATGCAGAGGATGTCGTGCAGACAGAGCAGGAGGGACAGTAGGATGGATATGAAGATTTCAAAAAGAGATGCTGCGTTGCTGATTGCTTTGGCGGGCATATTGCTAGCAGTTTGCGCTTACAAGTTTATCTATATGTCATATATGGAAAAGGCTGATGCCATAGAAGCAGAAAGCCAGGTACTGCAGGAAAGAGTAAATCATCTGCAGGAAATGGCGAATCAAAAAGAATTTTATCTTACAGAAATAGAAAGATTTCATACAGAAATCGAGACATCATTTAAGCCCTTTCCCGCAGATGTGCGAGATGAGGATATTATCATGATGGTTGTTAATATGCAGAATACCTCTCCCTGGGAGGCGGTTTCTACAGTTTCGCTGGGAGGTGCAGAAGAACGTTATGTGATGGGACAGGCGGCAGCAGAAGCAGCAGCGGCAGAAGCAGCGACGGCTGCAGCGACAGCACCTACTGCGACCACTGATACAGCAGCAACCGATGTAGCTACGACCGATCCAGCAGCAGTGACTGCTACAGAAGCTACGGTAGCACCAGCAGTGCCTGTTGCAAGTGAACCAGCTAAGATATTATATACGAGGCCAGCAGGAATATCCTATCAGACGGATTATAATGGGTTTCTGACTGGACTGGCGCAGGTTTTGACTTCGACAGACAGAAGGACTATAGATAAAGTGACAGCCACCTATGATTCTAATACGGGGATTCTAGCAGTTGCAACTACGATTAATATGTATTATTTGACAGGAACTGACAAAGAATACGTGGCACCCTCTATTCCATATGTAATGCAGGGTACTGATAATATATTTGGAACCATTTCTCTGGGCAACGAGGATGGGGAAGAAGATACTGATGCGGAAGAGGCAGACGAAGATTAGAGTTTATTATTAGCATCAATAAAAATGAGGGAGGAAACCGAGATGAATATGTGCAGACAGCAACGAACTGACAATCGTGGAATGACGCTTGTAGAGTTATTAGTTGCAATTGTACTACTAGCCATCGTTGTGGTTCCTCTCTTGCATACATTTGTATCCTCAGCAAATACAAATAAAAAAGCGCGAGAACGTTTAAGGGTAACGACTGCAGCACAGGATATTATGGAGGGACTGAAGGCAGATACTATTGAAGAGTTGGCATATCAGTTTAATTATCCGGATGTTTCTCATGCATTGAATCCCAATATTGTTTCTGGAAATGAATTTCATATTATAAAAAAAGAATTAGTTTTGAGTGGAATCAATGAAATTCGTGCTGTGATTGATCCCATCACGCATGAAGTAACTAGTAGTGCTTTAGTAGATCCGACAGCAGATCCGGTAGCAAACCCAGACGGCGTTCCAAGTGTTCACTCAGATGATGGTGGGGAAACATATGAATTTGTGGAGAAATCGGATCATAAATATTATTTCACGATGCAAAATGTTACTTTACAGAATGCAAGTTTTGATGCACTGATAGAAATAGATGCTTCCCCATATCGCACACCAACTGGTAGTCCCATCTCAGCGAATAGTACCTTACATAATGATAAGATGGTCGTAGATATTTCGGGAATGAATACGCGACAGGATGCTTTTTATGTCCAGAATGCAGATATGATATCAAATGTGCTACAGGAATTGAATGCTACCTATAACCCAACGCCGGTCATTACAGCAGATGATTTATCACTAACGATAACAATAGATGTCAGTAATGTGATTTCGGTATCAGGTAATGATTTAACCAAGGCAAAGATAAACTATACTTATAAAACGACAGGGGCAACCCCCTATGTTTATGCAAAGGATTATAATATTTTTAGTAATTATGCTACGGGGACAGAACTAAGAAATGTGTATCTGTTCTATTTCCCGCTATATGACGGAGTGGCACCAGATGAAATCATATATAATAATCCAGAGCTGGTTCCTGCAACTTTTTATATTGCAAAGCAAGAGCCATTGGGTTTAGATATTGCTTATTTGAATTCGCGAGAGGCCGCCTATCGTTGTAATATAAGAATCAGCGAGCCCGGTATTATAGATAGGGCTGATTCTGTGACAGCGTTTAGAACGAACTTGGATACAAATTTGTGCCAGACATATGGGAGCAGTCTTCCGGCAGACACGCAGGCCTCCTATTTTTATAATGGGATTCTTGTCAATAAAGCAGATTTTTTCATTGAGCCATTATCTGGTGAAGTAGTAAAGGACCGGATATTTGATATTACAATTGATATTTACGAGCAAGGTTCAGCTGCATCAGGTTTTCCGATAGAAAATAAGCTTACAACGATTACGGGAAGCAAGAACTGACGGGATAAGTACAGGTGGAGGAAAAAGTTGAAAAAACAAATGCGGCAAGCAATGCATGCCTTTTTCAAACAAAATAGTGGTTCTTCTATCGTTATTGTAATCGTAGCGATTGCTTTTGTAGGTATCCTGGGTGCAACGATACTTTGGATGTCTTTTAATAATTATATGATGAAGGCAACCGATGCTAAGCATAAAGCAAGTTTTTACTCTGCTGAAACTGTATTTGAGCAAATCATTGCTGGATTGCAGGAAGAGGCATCTTTAGCGACAGATACCGCATACAGCAATGTTATGCAGAGATATTCTACGCTGGACGAGTCAAATCGTAATCACGAATTTCAGGTAGAGTATTTGAATGCTTTGAAAAATGCAATTTCAAGTGCTTCTCCAGGGCACTATGATTTGAATATTCTAAAAAGTTATGTAAACCCAGAGCTGCTGGATACGCTTGGCGGCACGAGAGTCAGAGAACTAGATGGTGGCAGCTGTGAACTGCTTGCGCCGACAAACGCGGCATATGTGATTTTAAAGGATTTAGAATTACAATTTGAAAATGATAATGGATTTTTAACAATCATAAGCACAGACATTATGATCAGTATACCGGAAAACGATTTTACGCAGTCAGCACCTATGCCGGATATATTTGATTTTTGCCTGATTGCAAATGAAAGCTTAGAAAATACCATAAATGGTCCAGTTACGATAAATGGAAGTATCTATGGGGGAGAAAACGGCATTCATGTGTACCATCGCATGAAAATAAAAAATGCGGATAAAATAGTGACAGATGCAGATATTTCATTGATGAACGCAAATGCAGTATTTGATATCGGACATGGCGATGAGGATACTGGGCATGCGGATGATACAGATATTCCTTCGGTGTGGGCGGAAAATATAGCCGTAGGCGGCGGGACTGTTGATTTGTACAGTAAAACATATGTCGCAGATGATATCACCATATCTGGGAATAGTGCAGCACTTAATTTGAGACAGGAATATTATGGATATGGGAATTCAATAACGGATGCATCAAAGAGTAGTGCCATTACGATTAATGGTATTAATAATTCGATAGATTTAAGCGGACTCGATAAGATGCTTTTAGCAGGGCATTCCTATATAGGAACCTCCAACGCAGTAAGTGCGGATACAATTCCGCTTATCGATACGACATATGTGAGCAATCAAAATGATAACCGCGATATTTTGATGGGAGAGTCCATTGCTATAAAAGGAGACCAGATTGCATATCTGGTACCAGACGAGTGCATTGGGATTTTGAATGGGGACGTGGTAATTGGCAGGAATCCGATGTCCGGTGCAGAATATACGCAATTACTGGCATTAAAAGCAAGCAATCCCGGTTCGTTTGATGAGGTAAGCTTTGTGAAACCACTTTCCATGCTGGGTGGTACGACTTCCTTGAGTGCATATTCTACAGAATTTAAGACGATTTTTTGCCCAAGTAATGGAGAAACGCTAGTATATTATTATCTTGTCATGAATGAGAAGAATGCCAATCAATATTTTAGGGATTATTATGGTCATTATAAAGACAAACTAGACCGATATTTTAATATTTATGCGAAGGGTGGTATTCACACAGATTCTTTCACCCGTATAAACATACAGGGAAACTGGATGACTTCAGTGACGACGGGAGCAACAGAGTCGGTTTCTTTAAATGAAGCTATATCTGGAAATGCGATTTCTTTATCGGGTGAAAGTGCACAATATGCAGATATTTTTTCGGCATTGAAAACAAAGCTTATAACTAATTATTTTAAGATAACAGAGGCAGAGCGGAATAATAGTGTGTTTAGAAATATTATAAAACACGATGAGACAGTAGATTTTATTGCAAATAATGGTGGAAATCCAACTTTTGCGGTGTCCTCAAATGGAATAAATGCAGTGTTTACAAACGCAGCAACATATCATTATAGCAATCTGACGGACCCCGTATCAAAGACCAGGCTGATTGTATCAACAGGAGACGTTATTCTGGAGAAAGATTTCACGGGACTGGTCATTGCAAATGGAACAATTACTGTGGAACATGATGTTACGGTAAATAGTATTCTAAATGCAAATGAGAAAGAAAATATGGCGCAGTTATTGCAATGCGCATATGGCTCGGGTCTGACACCAGACATCAGGCCAATAGATTTGTTTGTGAATGGCAGTAGCTATGTCCTGGATGGAACATCGGTTGCAACGGATGATTCTGATGTAATACATAATATAGATCTTACGAAGCTGGTAAGATATGAAAACTGGATCAAGAAATAGTGGAGGGTCAAGAGTGAAAGACAATCATGGATTTTCTCTTGTAGAAATGATTATTGTAATAGCCATTTTGGCAATCGTGACAACATTTGGAGTTATGGGAATCAACTATCTGTTTGGAACACATGCAAGAGCATGTGCAAATGAGCTTACCACAGCAATCGGCAGGACCAGAATTACGACAATGGGGGAGCAGGAAACAATTCTGCGTATTTTTCGGGATGCTGCAGATAATGCATATTATAAACAGGTTTTAATAGATGGGGTTACGGCCGAGCCACCAGAACAAATTGGAAAATCAACAATAGCCATGCAGTATTATATAGATGGTGATCCAACTGCATATGTAATCGATGGAAGTACAGAGTTGATTATTGCATTTGATAGAAGCTCAGGCGCAGAGATTGATACAGTTACAATGAATGTCGGTGGCATTACTTATGCTAGTGTAAAGTGCAACAGAATTGATGTAGCTAGTGGAAATAGAACATATACTATAAATATTGTTCCAGTTACGGGAAAGATATTTATGTAGTGAAGGAGGGATACCTATGAGGCATAATCAGAAAGGCTTTACTATCGTGGAACTTTTAGTGGCAATCGCAATTGCATCGATAGTGACTGTTACGGTCGGTGGATTTATGGTAGTTGGTGCGCGCTCGTTTTCGTCGACCAGTTCTGAAGTAAACCTGCAGTCTGAATCACAGCTTGCATTTAACCAGCTACAGGATTTGATTATCGATACTGCTCTAGGTGTGACATATTCCTACGTTCCCGCAAGTGGTTCGGGTGAAATAAAAGTGTTAAGTGACAGCGAAATTCCTATAGATGCAGTTCAAAAGAAACTTTATATGTATAATTCCGATATTATTTATGTAGTGATATGGGAGAGGACAAGTTCCAGACTGTTTTACGAAGAGTATCAGACCATAACAGATGTAAGTGGAAATCTGACGCAAGGTACAATTAGTGGGAATGCGATGAATCGTATGGCGGATTATATCACTTCTTTTGAAGTGGATCTATCACGACTGGAATCAAAAAGCATTGTTCGAGTGGACATGGGATTTGAAAAAGCAGGGAAAACATATGAGTCAAGCCATAATATTACAATTCGCAACAAAGTAATTGTAAATGGCGAGCTCGCTGCATTTACTCCAATTTTAGCAACACCAGATGGAATCTCAGGTAACTTTGAAATTTGGGTGGAGCCTGGCAGAAATTATGATCTTATGACGGAATGTCATCCGGTCGTGGCGGGATCAGGCGGCGGTGTTGTAAGTCAAGAGGTTAGATGGTATATGGACGCTTCTAGTCCAGCATCTTCGACAGCGACAGGGATTGATTTGCGCACAGGAGAACTGAGGGTATCTGCTGCTGAGATGGGGGATTCTGATGGAAATTTCCATGTCAGGGTAGTGACACGTGATGGGACGAAATATGCCCCAATTACCATACATGTCGTGAGAGTTACAGCAATCGATTTTGTTTTTGAGCCCAATACAGGAAGTGGCGAGACGAAAGATGAGGACAGTGATGGTTTGTTTTTTGATGATCTTGCAGCTGAGGAAACATTTCGTCTTAGAGTTTCTGTGACAGGGACGCATATTGATGAAGCCTATGCAAATGGAGATACTTCCATATATGACACAGATATTAGTATTGCAGCAGGAAGCGGTTATGTAGAGCAGATTAGTTATGC
>Ga0209373_10000296_pt1 | contig 95976 bp, 68 predicted proteins | sample Higcelweek5metaG_FD_187173 | JGI IMG/M metagenome (GOLD analysis project Ga0209373, IMG submission 187173) | Freshwater pond sediment microbial communities from the University of Edinburgh, under environmental carbon perturbations - High... | ecosystem: Environmental > Aquatic > Freshwater >...
CAGACGGTATTATGAAACGCAAAAATCGGCAGCGTAAAAATTTTCGGTGCGTATAGGAATAAATATCCATTTCGCTACGCTCCATGAATATTTATTCCTATACGCACATGTTATCCTCAAAATTTTTGAGTAAAATGTGTCAAGTGATATTGACAATATCATTGTCCTTTGGAAACTACGATTTTTTGAAAAAAATCGAGTAAAACTTTAATTTTTCCACTAAGTTGACGACATTTTTCTGTTGCCCTAGACCTTCGGTAAAATATCTATTACTTATACAGGTGGCTAAAAAACGTTTTATATAGTTATAAACGTTTTATATAGTTATATAAATTAATATAATTAAGATTATTTTTACCACCGTTACATCAATAATAATACCGTCAAAAGACGGTATTATTAACTATTATCTATTAGTGTTTGAGTAAGTGGTAGAATATGTAGTGGTACTTTCGGATTTATCCTTAACGTCCACGGTTACCGAGTGTTTACCATAAGCCCAAACGTTATTAAAAGAAGGGAAAGTGACTTCTACAGATGCAATTTCTTGCATACCCGTTGATTTAATATTTAATAAATCAACATTAACAATCATGTCTTTTTCTGTAATGTTGTTGATTATATCTGCAGGTCCTATTATTTCAACATCATTTAGATTTTGTGTAATTAATGTGGCGTCGTACTTAGAAGGAAGATTTTTGATTTTTATATTTGAAGCTGGTATGTAGTTTATGATTTTAGACTGTAAACCTTCATTCTTAAATGTTACAGAAGCAGATTTTATGTTGTTTACATTTTCATATGACTTTAAATATTCTTCAATTTCAAATGATGTTGTGAAATCAAGCTTCAAATCCCTAAAATCAATAGTGCCAATTTCTATAGAATTTATTTCTTCGAGGCTTTCATTACGAGAACCTAAAGTTACTTTTAGAGGATCGATATTAAGTCGTTTTCTTATAAATTCTTCACTAAATCCTGAAGGAACATTACTTAAATTATACTTCAACTCCATTTCTTTTGTTAGGGAAACAGGTATAGTTATACTGAATTCTGTATCTACTATTTTAATATTGGTTTCTTCTAAAAAAATTTCAGCATTATTTAAATTAAATAATTGTAAATGTGAATTAGCTTCCTTATCGATAGAATAAATAGTTGAAATAAAGGTTCTATCACTAGTTAGATTTTCAAAAAATGAGTCTATAGTAAGCGTGCAACTACCTATATTATCTATTTCAGTTTTGGGTCCTTGTACATTGACCACACCTGGATCTGAAGTTATAGTGCCTTTTTTATAGTTAGGTGCAGTTGTTGCATTTGGTGCAGATATACTGGAAATCCCAATACTTTTCTTTACTATCTCATCTAATTTAACATCTACTGTTTTAGGGTATATGGATAAAGTCGTAAACTCTATACCGCTATTGTTTTTTATCTCTATATTTAAGGACACTGTTTCAGGTTTTGAAACATCATTTAAATTGACAACAGCCACTAAATCTTCAGGATTAAGACTTCCTATTCTGGTTCTATCTCCCTCTATTCTAATCATAACCTCTTCAACACTTTTAGAAATAATACTTAAATTATTTTTTTGTGCAAGAGAATTTGTTAAACTGGCATCGAAATCAATTTTGATATTTTCAATTGTTTTTGGAGCTGTTGGATAAATAGTTATAGAAATGAAAAACCAAAATATTATTGCTATAATAACAGAATATATTATTATAGTTTTATCGTTTTGAATAGATCTTAAAAATGAATTTTTTAAAGATATGAAAAATTTATTCATTTCTTCACCTTCTTCTTAGATATTTTTTTATTTTGCTCTATGTAAAGGTTAGAAGGGATTATTTGTGCAGTTAAATAATTTTTAAGTGTAACTTTGTTGTAGTTTCTTGTAAGTTCACCATTGTGTGCAATTGAAATAATGCCTGTTTCTTCAGAAACCACGATAATAATAGCATCTGAGTTTTCACTCATGCCTATAGCAGCACGATGTCTTGAACCTAACTTTTTATTTATAAGTTCTTCACGTTCAGGTTTAGGCAAAAAACAAGCTGCTGCTAAAACAATACCATCCCTAATTATAACAGCACCATCATGCAGAGGTGTTTTTGGATAAAATATATTCCCAAATAGTTCTTTTGTTGGCATTGCATTTAAAAGTGTACCTGTATTTATCTGCTCACCGAGTTTGGTTTTTCTTTCAACTACCATCAAAGCACCTGTTGTAGTTGCAGACAGTTCTTCGCATGCTTGGCAAATCTCGTCAATAGCTGATATCCATTGAGAAGAAATTAGTTGTGAATTATCACCAAACATATTAAATTGAGAAACGCTTGTTCGACCTACTTTTTCTAAAACTCTTCTTAATTCTGGTTGGAACATTATTAAAATAGCTATCAATCCAACATCTATTGCTTTTTTTAATATAAAAGTTATAGCTTTGAATTCAAAAAGATTACAAAGTCCATAGGTTATAAGTAAAAGCATAATTCCTTTTATAAGTTGACCAGCTCTTGTTTCTCTAATTAATTTAATGGCTTTGTAAACAATATAAGTTAATAGTAAAATATCTATAATATCTATTATTTGTATTGTTTTCAAAACATTTAATAAAGAGTAGAGTAAATCCTTCATAATTCACTTCCTATCTATTCTTTTTTAAACTCAATAAACAAACACTATGTGAGGCAATACCTAATTTTTCACCAGTAAAACCTAGTTTTTCTTCAGTTGTAGCCTTTACATTTATTTGTGATATATCTATCGAACATACGGCAGCTATATTTTCTCTCATTTTAAGTATAAATGGGGACAACTTAGGTGATTGTGCTATTATAGTTGAGTCAATATTTTCTATAATATATCCATGTTCATATATTAAATTACATACTTTTTTTAGTAAAATCAAACTATCTATACCTTCGTATTGAGAGTTGTTATCAGGAAAATGTGTGCCTATATCTCCTAGAGCAATTGCACCCAACAAAGAATCCATTATAGCGTGAACTAAAACGTCAGCGTCTGAGTGTCCAAGCAACCCTTTTTCATAGGGTATTTTAACTCCACCGATTATTAAATCGCTATTTTCAACAAGTTTATGAACGTCATATCCATGACCTATTCTCATTTTTGCACCTCATTTTCTTTAAGGTCGTATAATAAATTTGCAATTAAAATATCTTCTGGAGTAGTTATTTTAATGTTTTTATAGTCACCCTTAGTCATAAAAACTTTCACACCTATGGATTCAACAAGCTGACAATCATCTGTGAAATTAAGGTCATGCTCTGCGGCGAAGTTTAACCCTTTTATATACAAACTTTTCTTAAAAACTTGAGGAGTTTGTGTTATAAATAAGTGAGGTCTATACGGTGTATCAACAATTAGGTTATCTGAAACTACTTTTATAGTATCCTTTACATTTACGCCCAAAGTTGCAGCACCAAAAACTCTTGCATCTTTTATTGTATTTTCAATTAAATTTGTCTTAATAAGTGGTCTAGCACCATCATGTATGGCTATTAATGAACAATCACTAGAAGTGTATTTTACACCATTAAAAACACTTTCCTGTCTTGTTTCTCCACCTTCAACACAGACTTTAAACTTAGTTATATTTAACTGTCTTGCAATATCTTCGACAAAAGAAATATCCTCTTTTTTAACCACAACTATTATTTCAGAAATACTTTCTGCTTTTTCAAAAGCGAGCATACTTAATCCTATTACATGATTGTTCCCTATTTTTAAGAATTGTTTATTTTGGCCATTCATTCTAGTTGAACTTCCAGCTGAAACAATTATTGCACTTGTATCCATATTACACCTCTTAATCATATATTATATAACTTGTAAAGTTCGCAATAAACCCCTTTTTTTTCAATTAATTCATTGTGACTTCCTGTTTCAGATATACCATCTTCAGTTAGAACTATTATTTTATCAGCATTTTTTATAGTTGTTAGTCTATGGGCTATCGTCAATGTAGTACGATTTTTAGATAATTTCTCTAAAGACTGTTGAACTATTTGTTCACTTTCATTGTCAAGTGAGGATGTAGCTTCATCAAGAATTAAGATAGGTGGATTTTTCAAGAATAATCTTGCAATAGAAATTCTTTGTTTTTGTCCACCAGATAGTTTAACACCTTTTTCACCTACATTTGTATGGTATCCTTGAGGAAGAGATGTAATAAAATCATGGGCACCTGCCATTTCAGCTGCTTTTATTACTTTTTCTTCATTTGCATCTAAGTCACCATAAAGTATATTTTCAAAAATTGTTCCATTAAACAAATAAACATCTTGTTGTACTATTCCTATATTTTTTCTTAACGACCTTAATTTTATATTTTTAATATTTATATCATCTATATAGATGTTACCTTTAGTTACTTCATAAAATCGTGGAATAAGATTACATAAAGTGCTTTTGCCAGCACCAGAAGGTCCCACAATTGCTATGTTTTCACCTTGATTTATGTCTAAATTTATATCGGTTAGAACATTTTCTAGTGATTTGTTATAAGAAAAATTTACATTTTCATATCTAATCTTTCCTTTTACATTTGAAAGGGGAATAGCATCTTTTGAGTTACTTATAGATATAGGTTCATTTATTATTTCTGAAAATCTTTCTATACCTGTAATACCCTTTTGGAATTGTTCTGTAAATTCAATAATTTTTCTTACGGAAGCAATTAGAGTTTGTATAAATAATAAGTATGCAATTAAGTCGGCGGCATTTATTTCTTTTTTTATAATAAATATAAAACCTAAAACTATAACTGATATATAAATAATTCCATCAAAAAATCTAGTTACTGATTGAAATGAAGACATATATTTATAAGCTTTTTGTTTAACACTAAGAAATCTTTGATTACCTTTGTCAAATTTAGCTTCTTCAACTTTTTCATTTACAAAACTTTTAACAACTCTTATTCCAGAAATGCTATCTTCAAGATTTGCGTTTAATTCACCAATTTGAATTCGTGCTTCTGCAAAAGCTGATTTCATTTTTTTTCTGAAAACAATTATTGAAGTCAACATAAGAGGAAGCAGTAAAAAAATCAATAAAGTTAATTTCACATTTATCCCCAGTAAGATTATAAATGCACCTATTATTTTTATAAATGCAATAAAAAATTCTTCAGGACAATGATGAGCAAATTCTGTTATATCAAACAAGTCGTTTGTTATTCTTGACATTATCTGACCGGTTTTGGCTTCATCATAAAACGAAAAAGGTAATTTTTGAAGATGTTTAAATATATCACGTCTCATGTCGGTTTCGATTTTTGCACCCATTACATGACCTGTATATGCCATGTAATAATTTGAACCTGTGTCAATTAATCTTAAGAAAATATATATGATTATTAATTTAATTATATAATTAAGTATATTGCTGTCAACCTCATTGTAAATGGTGTAATTTGTTATTTTTCTAACTATCATTGGAAATACCAACTCACAAATTGTTGATAATCCTGCACATAATAAATCTATAAAGAGTATAAATTTATATGGTTTATAATATTTTAGAAAGCTTTTTAAAATTTTATTTTTTGTTAGCATTTAGTCACCTTTTTAAATATAAAATATATATAAAGTAATTATAGCATATTTTTAATTAAAATAAAAGACTATTTTTTATAAAAATAAATAAAAACAAATAAATAGTAAAATACGGAACATGATATTTAGGGGTTATTTCATGATTGAAAAAATGTAGCTAATATGATATAATATTAACATCTATTAGAGTTAAAGAATAATTTGATAAATTTGAACACATTTGTTTTAAAAAGATGTGTTCTTTTTTGTGGGAAATTTGTTACTATTCAGTCACTAAAGGTAAAGTTTACGGTTTCGCAAGGGTTTCGACTCTGCGGAGGCGACCGGGCTTTCCGGTCGCCCTGGACCTTCGGTAAAATATCTCTGCCTTATACATATGGCTGGATAGTAACGGAAATTTTTAATGATTTATAATTGGGACATTTTTTTAAAAAAGGAGAGTATAAATGAAAAGAATTATGATTGCAGGGACAAATAGTGGATGTGGAAAAACTACAGTTACATGCGGTATTTTGCAGGCACTTGTAGATATGAAAAAATCTGTGGGGGCTTTTAAATGTGGGCCTGATTATATTGATCCTATTTTTCATAGTAAAATAATAGGTGCAAATACTTATAATCTTGATAATTTTTTTTGTGATGAAAATATGATTAAGTATCTTTTTAAAAAGAATAGCTTAAATGTTGATATTTCAGTTATAGAGGGAGTTATGGGTTTTTATGATGGTGTATCTGGAAAGGCTTCTTCATATGATATATCAAACATTATTAATTGTGCAGTGGTAATTGTAATAGATTGTGAAGGAATGAGTTCGTCAGTAGGTGCAGTGATTAAGGGTTTTTTGACATATAAAGTACCTAATAACATTATTGGATTTATATTTAATAGATTGCACGAAAGTCTTTTAGATGAAGTAAAAAATATTTGTATAAATCTTAAAACAAGTTTTTTCGGATATTTGCCCATGTCAAAGGAATGTGTTATTGAGAGTAGGCATTTGGGGCTTTCTACAACAGAAGACATAGTGTCTATAAAAAATAAGATGAATATTTTGAGTGATATGGTTCAAAAAAATATTTATATAGATGAAATGATTAGAATTTCTGAAAGTTTTGAATTTCCAAGTTATAATTTGGTTTCAATTTTAAAACCTAAACTTAAAAATAAAGTTAAAATCGCTGTGGCAAATGATAATGCTTTTTGTTTTATCTATGAAGATAATTTAAATTTATTGAGAGAAATGGGATGTGAAATCGAATTTTTTTCACCTCTGAAAGATGAAGACATACCAAAAAACTCAGATGGTTTAATTTTATGTGGTGGATATCCAGAACTATTTGCAAAAGAATTGTTTAATAATAAGAAAATTCGAAAATCAATATATGAAAAAATTTTAGAGGGAGTACCATTTATTGCAGAATGTGGTGGTTTTATGTATTTGCATAAATTACTTGAGGATATAAATGGTGAGGAATATGAAATGGTAGGTATTGTGGATGCTAAAGCTTTTAGGACAAGTCAACTTCAAAGATTTGGATATATAACATTAAAGGCTAAAAGTGATAATTTACTCTGTAAAAAAGATGAAGAAATTTTGGCTCATGAATTTCATTATTGGGATAGTACGAAATGTGGTGATGGATTTGATGTCGTAAAAGCAGGAGATGGTAAAATGTATGAATGTGCTATTATTAATCATAATATGTATGCATCATTTCCTCATTTGTATTTTTATGCAAACACAAGAATATGTTATAATTTTGTAAGTAAATGTGATTTATATAGAGAAAATAGGGGGTGGAGCTGAAATATATTTTCGATTAAATTATTTAAAATATTTTTTTATTTTGTTGTAGCTTTTTATTTTGTTCATTAGTTTTAAGTATATAACTAGTTATTACAAAAATTTATAAAACAATTTGGAGGGATATGTATGAAAGCTAAAAATAAAATAATTTCAATTATGACTTTATTAATGGTTTCAGCATCTTTTTTAGGAGTAAGTGCTGAAAGTATGTCAGAAGATTTAATTGTAAATAATCGTTTACCATATGAGAATGCTGCACAAGAAACGCAAATTCCATATGAAGAAATTAGTGAGCCATTAACAACAATGGTAACAAATCAAGAAAATACTATTGGGCCAGATGGAGAAATTCAAAATTTTGAGCAAATTAAAGAGGAAATCGATGGAGATGTGTATGTATATTATAAATTTGATGATTTTATTCAAATTCTATATTTTGACACAAACGACCAAATAGTAAATATACCAAATGAAATAAGAGGCTTGCCTGTAAAATATGTTAATTTAACAAATAATATCATCCCATATTTACAAGAAGTTAGTATTCCTAAAAATGTAATTGGGATTGAGATTTATAATCGTGAATTAAAAGAATTAACATCAATAAATGTAGATGCTGAAAATGAAAGCTATACATCTATAGATGGAGTTTTATATACAAAAGATGTAAAAACACTACTTTGCTATCCACAAGGGAAAATAAATGATGAATTTATAATACCAAATACGGTAGAAAGTATTGCGGACTATTCTTTTAATTATTCTTTAGTAAAGAAATTGACAATTCCAGATAAAGTTGTTGAGTTGCTGTTCTTTTCAACAAACTACTTTCCTTACTTAGAAGAAATAAATGTAAGTAATCAACATGAATTTTTCTCAAGTGAAAATGGAGTACTATTTAATAAAGATAAAAGCATATTGTTTTATTATCCTGTAAATGGTGCAGATGTTTATGAAATTCCTAACAGCGTAGAGGAAATAATGGATTATGCTTTTGCATATAATTCAAGCTTAAAAAATGTAACAGTGCCAAGTTCTTTAAAGCGTATAGGTAGTTATGCTTTTTATAATTGTACAGATCTAAGTAAGTTAGAACTTCCAGCGGATATAATAATAGGATATAACGCTTTTGAGGGTTCACCAGAAAATTTAATATATAATACAGGAGATTTGAAGTATTTATATAGGAAAGCTGAAATAAATGGTAATACTTTTTATTATCAAAATTTTGACGCAAATAATATAAGTGTTGAATTTATAGTAACAACAGAAGATACACTTGAAATTCCAAGTGAAATTAATGGTGGAGTTGTTAGAGTTGTAAATTTATCAAATTCTTTTGAAAGAGTAGAGTTAGAAAAATTAAATCTAAACACTTTGATTTTACCTAAAACTTTAGAAAAAATATCCTTGAGTTCTGAAAACTTAGATGTTAAGGAAATAGTAATATCAAACGAAAGTGAAAATTATTCCACGGAAAATGGAGTGTTGTATGATAAGACAAAAGAAAGTTTAGTATACTACCCAAATCAAAAACAGGATATAAGATTTATTATGCCAAATACAGTAAAATATATTTGGTGGGATGCTCTATACAATGATTATTTAACTAAAATTGTTTTGTCAGATAATCTTGAGTATAAAGAAGTAAATGACAATTTTAATAATTTGGGTAATTTATCAGAAGTGCTAACTAGTGAAGATAGCTTGTATTATGCTACAGAAAATGGAGTTGTTTATGATAAACAAAAAGTCGAATTAATAAAAGCACCTTTAAAGTGTACAAATAGCATCATAATTCCAGAAGGAGTTAAATCAATAAGAGCAGGTGCTTTTGTAGGGAATAAGTCAATAACCAACATTGTATTACCTGAAAGTTTGGAAATTATAGGAGAATACGCTTTTGCTTATTGTGAAAATCTTGAAAGACTTGATATAAGTGCAGATGTTAAAATAGGATATAACGCTTTTGAAGGTAGTCCAAAAAATGTTGAATATTATTTTGATCCAGGTGAAATAATTGTTGACCCAGTAGATCCAATAGATCCTGTAGAACCACCGGTTGAACAATTTAAAACTTTGGTGGGCAACGATGTGTTCTATTATTATAAAGTTAGCGATGAAATGGTTGAAATAGTTAATATAAATAGTGAAGATGAAATAGTAGATATTCCAGAAAAAATAGATGGCTATACTGTTTCTTCTATTATGGCAAAGCAAACGCCTTATTTTGAGAATTGTACTGTATTAAATATTAATTCAAATACATGCAATATTGATTCAAACATTAAATATTGGTGGAAAAAGTTAAAAGCGATAAATGTTTCTGATTCAAACGAGTTGTATTCTAGTGTAGACGGTGTATTATACAATAAAGAAAAAACAGAGCTTATTATTTATCCTGCTGGTAAAGAAGAAAAAGAATATGTAGTAGAAGCTACTGTAAAAAGAATTGCAGATGGAGCATTTGCAAATGCTGAAAATCTTGTAAATGTTAAATTAAATGATGATTTAGAGTATATAGGAGCATATTCTTTTGCAAACTGCTATAATTTATCTACTTTAAATTTACCTTTGAAATTAAACAAAATATACAGCTATAGTTTCCAAAATTGCTATAACTTAAATAACTTATCCATACATGAAAACATTACAGAAGTAGAAATGGGTGCTTTTTGGGGATGTAGTAATTTATCAGATGTAAATATAAATGAAGATACAAAAGTTGACTATACGGCGTTCCAAAAGACAAATGTAGATATTTCTATTTTAAACAGAAGTGAAATTCCTTTAGGTTATGCAGATATGGATGGAGCAGAAAAAGAAAATACACTTATATATGGTGATATAAATCTTGACGGAAATGTAGACAACTTAGATTTAGTAGTACTCTGTAGGTATTTGGTTAAGGAAATTGAGTTTAATGAACAACAAAAGTTAAGAGCAGATATGGTGCCAGATGGTACAATAGATATCGCTGATCTTATGGTTCTTAAACAATATGTATCTGGCGGAAATGTAAAACTAGGCAAATAGTTGCTATTCAGCCTATAAAGGTAAAGGTTACGGTTTGCAAGGGTTTCGACTCTGCTGAGTCGACCGAGCTTTCCGGTTTCCATTGGCCTTTGGTAAAATATCTGGCTGAATAGTAAAGGCAAATAATTTAAAAAAGAACAACCTACCATTAAAATGGTAGGTTGTTCTTTTTTAAATTATTGATTAATAAACTTTCTGTAATTTTCTAAAATTTCATTTGACACTTTTTTAGATTTAAAAATCTTATCTTCAAAGTTGGAAACAGGCATAATTCCCATAAGAGAATTTGTAAGAAAAGCTTCATCAAAATCATCCATCATATCAAGGGTTATTATTTTTTCATTTATATTATAATTAGATAAAACATATTGTCTCATTATGCCGTTTAATAAACCACATGATATTTTTGGTGTGTGGATTATGTTGTTTTTTACGAAAAAAATATTTGAAACTGTACCTTCTGTTATTTGATTTTTTGTATTTAAAAAAATAGCTTCATTATATCCTTTTTCAATTGCCTTTTGTCTTTCCAAAATATTTTCAGCATAATTCAATGTTTTAAAATAAGTAATAGGTGAGTATTCATTTTTTTTAAGCTTGCTTTTAGTTAGTGAAAATCCTTTTTCATATACAGATTGGCTATATGGGTTTTCTTTAAACTCAAACAGAGAATTTTTTTCAGAAACAATAATTTTAATTGCACCATTAAAATGTCGACTTTTGTTTATAAAATTATATAAATCTTCTACATTTAAAGAATTTTTAATTTTTAAAAAATGGAGGGCTTTATCAAGTCTTTTTAAATGTTCTGATAAAAAAATAAGTTTTTTTTCATGCAAAAGTATAGTTTCAAAAGCACCTATACCAAAATAAAAACCATTGTCAAGGTTTATTTCCATAGTCTATAGCCTCCAATAAAGCTTTTGCTTTTTGTAATGTTTCTTCATATTCAAAGCTTGGTTGTGATTCATAAGTTATTCCTCCGCCAACACCTATATTATAAAAATCATCTTGAAATACAGCAGTTCTTATTGCTATATTTAAATCATAAGATTTATCAAAAGAAATATAACCAATAGAGCCTGTATAAATTCCTCTATTGCTGTTTTCAAGTTCGTCGATAATTTCCATAGCTCGAATTTTTGGAGCACCTGTTATAGAACCACCAGGGAAAATGGCTTTAATTATCTCAGAGAAATTTATATTTTTATTTAACATACCTTTTATAGTTGAAACAAGGTGAAAAACTGTAGAATATTCTTTTATGGTAAAAAGTTCAGATACATTTACACTTCCAGGCATACATATTTTATTCAAGTCATTTCTTTCTAGGTCAACTATCATAAGTAATTCACTTTTATCTTTTTCAGAATTTATTAATTCGTTTTTTAGTATTAAGTCTTCAGAAACTGTAGCTCCTCTTTTTCTGGTACCTTTGATAGGAGATGTTTCTATTAAGTCATTTTTTATCTTTATAAATCTTTCTGGAGATGAAGAGATAACTTTAAATTCATCAAAATTCATATAACTGCCATATGGAGAGGGGTTTATTTCTCGCAGTTTTGAGAACATTTCAAAAGGTTCTAATTTTGAACTTATTTTTATTTGCTGGGTTAAATTTAAAATATAGACATCACCATTTACTATATAGTTAATTATTTTTTCAATTGTATTTAAATAATCATTTTTCGTGAAATTATATTGTACTTTTGAAGAATTGATTTTTCCATTTTTAAAATTATTTTGACTAGTGTTTTTGATTTTATTCTCTATTTCAAGTATTGATTTTTCACTAGATGAAATTTTACCACTGGCGGTAATATATATTTTCTCTTTTTTTAAATCCTCAATTATAAAATTATCATAAAAACACCAAACACAACTAGGAATATCTAAATCATTTTTATGCTTAGATTTTACATTTTGAAGATTCAAACCATAATCATAAGAAAAGTATCCAATAGCACCTGAAATAATAGGCAGTTCAGTATGATTTTCTTCATAATTTTCATTTAAAAATTTTTCAAAAAAATCCTCAAATTTAAGAGATGAAGGTTCGTCATTTATATATAGTATATTTTTATGTAAATGTACTTTTAAATATGGATTAATTCCTATAATAGAAAAATCAGACTCGGATTTTAAGGATGAATCTAAAAAAACAGAATTTAAGCTTTCTTTGTAAAGAGAATATATATCAAATAGGGGAGTGTAATTTTTCAGTTCTTTAATTATTGTTTTCATAATACTTAAACCTAGCTTTGTGAAACAAATCACATATGTTAATAAAATTTTGTATTAAATCGAAACCATTTTCAGTTAATACAGCTTCTGGATGAAACTGAATGCCAAAAATAGGATGGATTTTATGTGAAATAGACATTATAACATTGTCTTCTGAATATGCATCAATATTAAACTCATCAGGAAAATTTTCTTTTGATATGACTAAAGAGTGATACCTTGTTACTTTGAAATTTTTGGGTATACTAAAAAACAGTTTACTCTCGTTATGACTTACATTTGATATTTTTCCATGCATAGGAACTATACCTTTTTCTATTTTTGCACCAAAAACATGACCTATTATTTGGTGTCCTAAACAAACACCTAAAATGGGGGTTTTATCAAAAAAATAAGAAACAATATTACATGAATTTTTGCATTCATGTGGAGATTTAGGGCCTGGAGAAATTATAATTCCAGTTATAAGTTCTTTTTTTGAAAGCATTTCTACGTTTGTATCTCTACTATCTATAACCTCTATATCTTGATTTAAAATTTTAAAGTAGCTATATAAGTTATAAGTAAAAGAGTCTTGATTGTCTATTAACAAAAACATTTATTCTAAACCACTCAATAACAACTTTATTTCCTTGTTTAAACGAGATAGTGGGAGACCAACAACGTTGTAAAAATCACCATTTATTTTTTTTACTAGAAGTGAACCAAATCCTTGTATAGCATAACCTCCGGCTTTATCAAAAGGCTCATTTGTAGAAATATATTCGTTTATATCTATTTTAGACAGATGATGAAAAGTAACAAAAGTGATAACGGAAAAACTTCGTTTATGATTTTTATAGTGTATAGAACAACCACTTATAACTTTATGTGTACTACCAGACAAAGTTCTAAGCATTTTGATGCATTCTTGTTCGTTAGAGGGTTTACCAAGCATTTTTTTTCCTGTAAAAACTGCAGTATCGCAAGCTATTACCAAAGAGTTTGGATTTTCTTTTGCAATCTTTTCGGCTTTTTTATCAGATAAAAATTCTGGAACTTCTTCAATAAACATTTTTTCATCATAATCATTTTCGTCTATGTTTGGTACTACTATATCAAATTCTTTGAATATAGTTTTTAATAGTTCTTGTCTCCTAGGTGAAGCAGATGCTAGAATAACATTCATAAAATAAATAACTCCTTTGTAAATAAATAATTTTGGTTACTATTCAGCCATATGTATAAGGCATAGATGTTTTCCGAAGGTAGCCGAGTCGAAACTCCTACAAAATCGTAAACTTTACCTTTAGGGGCTGAATAGTAACTAATTTTGCTCATTATAAAAATTTTTATAATAAACTTTTTGGGTCGTATCCTGGTTTTTTATATACGTTAGGGTTTTCTTCTATTTCTTTTTTAAATACATCTTGCCATTCTAAAGCAGTATAATCATCAACTGAAACAGAAATATGCGTATCAGAACAACCTATAGCTTCAATTAAAGCTTTTGAAAGTTTTTCAACAGCAATCTTTTTTTGTTCCTCGGTTCTACCTTTTAACATTTTTAAAGAAATATGAGGCATATAAACATCTCCTAAATAAATAATTTTTTAATTTATAATGAGCAAAAAGATATAATACTATATTAATATAAATTTTTATAAATAGCAAGTAAAAATATAAAAAAATGTTTATAAAAATTATATATTTTTTATAAACTAGGTTAATATAGGTTTTATATATAGATTTTTTGTTACTTTTATTAAATAAAAATACAATAAAGAATTAGAAATAAATAATGTGAAATTTTTTTGTTTAATTTGTTCAACGTAAATTCAAAAAAATTTAATTCATTTTGTATAATTTAGAAGTACAATTATAGTTAAAATACACAAAAAATATTTATATATTCTATATGTGTTAACAAAGTTTTCAAATGTACTTTACTTTTTGAAAAAAACGTATTATAATATTATTAACGGTAAAGTGAAAGTTGAATGAAGCTTTAGTGAAAATAACTATTTTAAAAGCTTCATCTATTTTGTGCATTTTACACAGCTTTATATCGCATTTTCAGATATATATTTATCTGAAACATTTACATTTAAGATTTAATTTTTAAAATTTAATTTTTAGGAGGAAAAACAATGTCAAGTAAAAAACTCAGAAGAGTACTAGCTACTATATCAGCAGTTGCTATGCTTGCTGCTACTTCAGTAGCATTGCCTATTATGAGCGTTTCAGCGGGTGAAGTTCTTGGTGAAACAAGTTTCGAGTATAAGGCACTTCCTTGGCACACTTGTGAATCAAGTCCAGCTAAGCAAAATTTCGCAATCGAAGATGGTACATTCCATGTAAAAGTTATAACAGCAAAAGGTGCTGACGCAGAAAAGTGGGATCTTCAAGTAAGACACAGAAACTTAAATTTCAAAGCTGGTTCTACTTATACAGTAAAATTCAAGGTTAAGGCTAAGAGAGCAGGAATGCAACTTTGCTCAAAAATCAGTAACATAAAGGGCGATGAAGAGTATTTTGTTCTTAACGAAACTAAAATGCAAATGGGCCCTCATATGGGTGGTCAATGGGGTAAGGCACTTCAATTGACAACATCATATCAAGAAATAACAGGAACATTTACTCCTACTAAAGATATTGAAGCTGCAGAGTGGGCATTCCATTATGCAAAAGGTACTCAATATGAAGGTAACGCTATAGATGGAGATGAAATTTGGTTTGACGAAATGTCAATTTACACTAGTGGTTCAGAAGGTGCTGATCCTAAAAACTCATATGGTGCTGTAAATCGTGATTATAGTAAATATGTAGATGAAGCAAAGTTTGCTCCTGGTGGAAAACTAAACAACTACATTTCAGTAAACCAACTTGGTTATTATCCGCAGTTAAGTAAAGTTGCTGTACTTGGTGACAACAAGGGTGATATTCTTTATGGATCTTCATCAATTAGTCTTACAAATAACACATATGAATTTAATGTTTGTGATGCTTCAACAGGTACTGTAGTTTATACTGGAACTTCAGGCACAAAATTCCAAGATCCTGATTCAGGTGACTCAGTTTGTAAACTTGATTTCACAAAGTTTACAAAGCCTGGTAAATATTTCATCAAAGTAGGCGAATGGAGATCATTTGATTTTAATATTGCTGACAACATTTATTCAGATAGCAGTAACGACTTGTTAGTAAACGCTTTAAACTACTTCTATCAAAACCGTTCAGGTATTGATATAGAAGAAAAATACATTACTTCAGGAGAAAAGTCAAAACTTGCTCATGAAGGCGGACATAAAACAGATACAGCAAATGTTCAAAAAATTTGGAAAAATGAATATTTAACTGAAGCTGATGCTACATCTACATATGCTTCTTCAAAAATCACTGCAAACGGTGGTTGGTATGATGCTGGTGACCACGGTAAGTACGTTGTTAACGGTGGTATTTCTGTATGGACTCTTCAAAATATGTATGAGAGAGCTATAAAGACAGATGCAGGTAAAGCTAAGTTTGCTGACGGTTCAGGAACAGTAGTTATCCCTGAAGCTGGAAATAAAATTCCTGACGTTCTTGATGAAGCAGCTTATGAACTTGATTGGATGACAAGTATGGTTGTTCAAGCAAATGAACCTACATGGGGAAAATATGCGGGTCTAGTATATCATAAACTTCATGACCATAAGTGGACAGGACTTGCAACAAGACCTTATGAGTATGAAGAAGAATGGGGTACAGTTCGTATAGTTAAACCTCCAACCTTTGCTGCTACTCTTAACTACGCTGCATGTGCGGCTCAAGCTGCAAGACTTTGGAAACCATATGATGCAACTAAGGCTGCAAAGTATTTAGATGAAGCTAAGAAGGCTTATGCTGCATATGAAAAACACTGGTATGCAGCTTCTGCAAATGAAGAAACTAACGAAAATTCATTATACGCTCCTATGTATCAAGCAAAAGGTGGCGGACCTTACGGCGATAATGAAGTAAGAGATGATGCTTATTGGGCAGCATGTGAAATCTTTGTTACTGCAAAGAAAATGGGGGATTCTGCTGCTTCTGATTATTATACTAAACTTTCTGCATATAAAGATGCATTCAAAGTAACAACAAGAATTACTGGTGGTGAAAATGCTACTGGTGAAGGTTCTTACACAACATTTAACTGGGGTAATACAGCTTCTGCAGGTTCTATGACACTTGCTCTTAATAAGGATCTACTTTCCTCTTCAGAAGCTAAGATAGTTGAATCTTCTATCCTTACTGCTGCTGACTCTTATATTGCAACACAAAAGAAACAAGGTTATGGTACTCCTTATCTTTACGATGGCCCTGGATACAGTGATCCAAACAACCTTTCTGCAGATATTATCATTGATGGTTATGAGTGGGGTTCAAACTCAATGGTTATAAACAATGCTATTGTTATGGCATATGCTTATGACCAAACCAAAGATGTTAAGTACATGAGTGGTGTAACAACAAGTATGGACTACCTATTAGGTACAAATCCACTTGCATTCTCTTACATTACTGGTTACGGTGTATACCGTGAACAAAGCCCTCATCATAGATACTGGTCATTTGAGCTAGATAAAACTCTTCCAAAAGCTCCAAATGGTGTTCTTTCAGGTGGTCCTAACGCTGGTCTTCAAGATCCATATGTAAGAGCTCTAGGATTCGTTCCTGGTAAAGCAGGTAACCCATCACAAAGATGTTTCGTTGACTCAATAGAAGCTTGGTCAACAAACGAAGTTACAATCAACTGGAACTCACCTCTTGCATGGATTACTTCATTCCTTCAAGATGAGGCTGCAAAAGCTACTGTTGATCCTATTGTTACAACAACAACTACTACCACTACAATTACAAGTTCTAGTACTGGAACCCTAGTTTATGGTGACTTAGATGGTAACGGAAAAGTTGATAATGCTGACTTGGTTATTTTAGGCAGATCTTTAATTCAAGATGTTACATTAACTGCAAATCAAAAGAAACTAGCTGATGTTAGTGCTGACGGTGCAGTAGACGTTGCAGACTTAGCTTTAATTAAGCAAAAAGTTATGGGCGATGCTGTAACTTTAGGACCTAGATAATTAGTTTTAAAATAATAAATTGCTGTGACAAGATGCTTTCATCAAGTCACAGCAATTTTTATTAGGTTAATAAAAATTTAAATAAAAACTTGCTATTCAGCCATATTCATAAAGAAAGGTAAAGTTTACAATTTTGTAGGAGTTTCGACTCTGCGGAATCGACCGGGGCTTTCTGGTCGCCCTAGACCTTCGGGGCATATATCCTTTAGTGGCTGAATAGTGAAAATAAAAAGCTATAAAGATTTTCTTATTATATCTCTTTGTGTATATTAAGTGAATTATATGAAAATTATATAAAATGTATTGATTTTAATCTTGAAATTTGTTAGAATACATATATAAATAATTTGAAAGGAAGAGTTAAAATGAAAAGGAAAAAAATAATTATAGGCGTAGTTATTTTTATAATATTAATTTTAGTAGCATCAGCAATAGGTTTTTCTTTGTCTTCTAGTATACCTTCTAAAATGTCGGAAAAAAAATCAAGTGACGCATCTTTAAGTTTTCTGAAAACAGTAAATTATGACTATGAGGACTTTGAAAAAAGATGGATAGGTTCTACTGAAAGATTAAACATATATTCTTCGGAATTTGAAAATAATATAATGATAACATATATATGTAAAAATAAAAAAGATTATGATAAGCCAACAGTTATTTTGGTTCATGATTATGGGAAAGATCAAAAGTCCATGTATCCTATAGCAGACATGTTTTTAGAAAATGACTTCAATGTAGCCATGTATGATCAAAGAGCACATGGTTCAAATACAGCCAAAAATGTTACATACGGATTTTATGAAAGATATGACTTAAAAGAAGTAATTGACTATATTTCTAGCGGATTTACAACAGATCCAGTACTGGGTGTTTTAGGTCAAGGGGTTGGTGCAGCTACTGCGGCATATCATTCTGCTACTCAGTTTGGTAGAGAAACTTTGGATTTTATAATTTTAGATGGAGTTTATGATGATTTAGAAAATTTAATGGATCAAAAGATTAAACAGGCAAAATTACCTTTCCCTAATTTGATAAATAAAATTTCAAGTGAATCAGTTTATATGAATTATGGATATAGATATAAAGAAGTAAGTCCAAGTGATGTAATGGCAAATAGTTCTACACCTGCTTTAGTTATGAATAGCACACAGGATGAAGTCTATACATTTCAAATGGGGAAAAATGTATTTGATTCCATAACACATGATTCAAAAGAACTAGTGACTTTTGAAAATTCAAAGCATGGAATGTCTTTTTATGAAGAAAAAGAAAAATATGAAAAAAGTGTATTTGATTTTATAAATAAATTTGCAACAATAAAATAAAAATCAACGCTTTCGAGTTAAAATCGAAGGCGTTGATTTTTATTTTTTATAGATATGTCTATAGATGTTATCGTTCAGCCAATGTCGTCAACTTAAGAAAAAAATAAAGTTTTACTCGATTTTTTTCAAAAAATCGTAGGTTTCCAAAGGGCAACGCCCTTGGTCGCTTTCCGCAGAAAGCGAAATTCTTATGCTTTAAGAGCTTTTTTGCTTCTTTTTGCGATAGAAAAAGAAGCAGAGATTGAGGCAGAGCCTCATAAATTGCTTCGGCAATTTGTTTAAGTTGACGACATTTGTTGACCAGGCTTTCCGGTTTCAGTAAAACATTTTTGACTTATAAATATGGCTGAATATTAACAAAGATTGATTTATATTACTATTTAAATTATTTTATATTTTTTGTGATATATTTTCATTAACATTAGTTATATTATAAATAATATTTGAAATTTCTTTGTTGTTTATATTTAAAATTTATAAATTTTTATATGTTTATCTTTCATTTAATTTTGCATTTTTTTTGAATTGTTTTTAAATACACTTTACTTTTGGAAAAAAATATGCTATAATATTTTTAACATTAAAGTTAAAAATTAAATGAATTTCGACTAAAATAGCTATTTTAAAAAATTAATCTTGTTGTCCCTCATACTATTTAGACTCTAAAACACTTTATTTTTTATGGAACTTAGTATTACAAGGGTTTCGACTCTTCGGAGTCGACCGGGCTTTCCGGTCGCCCTGGACCTTCGGTAAAATGTCTCTGCCCTATACATATGGCTGAATAGCAACTTTATTTTAACAGTTTGAGACTTCATTTTAATATATATCTAGAGGAGTAATTGAAGTTAAAAATTTAATTTTAGGAGGAAGAAAAATGTCAAGTAAAAAACTAAAAAGATTAATAGCTACTATATCAGCAGTTGCTATTCTCGCCGCTACTTCAGTAGCAATCCCTATTATGAGCGTTTCAGCAGGCCAGGTGCTTGGTGAAACAAGTTTCGATTATAAATTACTGCCTTGGCGTACTTGTGAATCCAGTCCGGCTAGGCAAGATTTTGTTATCGAGGATGGAGCACTTCATTTAAAAATTATAAGTGCCAAAGGTGCTGACGGCGAAAAATGGGATCTTCAAACAAGATGTAGAAATCTAAACTTCAAGGCAAATCATGAATACACAGTAATCTTTAAAGTTAAGGCTAAGAGAGAGGGAATGGAACTTTGCTCAAAGATAGCTAACATCAAGGGTGATGAAGAATACTTTGTTCTAAACGAAAATAAAATGCAAATGGGTCCTCATATGGGCGGTCAATGGGGTAAGGCACTTAAGTTGACAACAGAATATCAAGAAGTATCAGGAACATTTATTCCTACTAAAGATATTAATTCTGCAGAGTGGGCATTCCATTATGCAAAAGGTACTAATTATGAGGGGAATGCTATAGACGGAGATGAAATTTGGTTTGATGAGATGTCAATAATTTGTGAGACATGTGATGATTGTGATTCATCTCATCCGAATTCATATGGTGCTGTAAACCGTGATTATAGTAGATATGTAGATATTCAAAAGTATGCTCCAAACGGAAAACTTAATAATTACATTTCGGTAAACCAACTTGGATATTGTGATGGGTTAAGTAAAGTTGCTGTACTGGGTGATAATAAGGGAGATATTCTTTACGGTGCTTCAACAATCGATCTTACAGAAGAAACATATGAATTTAATGTTTGTGATGCACAATCAGGAGCTGTAGTTTACACAGGCATATCAGGAAAAAAATTTAAAGATGCTGATTCAGGAGATAGTGTTTGTAAACTTGATTTCACAAAATTTCAAACACATGGTAGATATTATATAAAGGTAGGTGAATGGAGATCATTTGATTTCAAAATTGATTCTAACATTTATTTAGATAGCAATCATAATATGCTTACAAATGCTTTGAATTATTTCTATCAAAATCGTTCAGGTATTGATATTGAAGAAGAGTATATTACTTCAGGAAATAAGCTGGCACTTTCGCATTGGGGTGGAAACAAGATAGACACAGCTTATGTTCAGAAGATTTGGAAAAATAATTATTTATCTTCATCTGTGTCTTCAAAAATTGAGCCAAGTGGTGGATGGAGTGATTCGATCAATTTTAGTAAAAACGTTATTGATGGAGGTATATCTGTATGGACTCTGCAGAATATGTATGAGAGAGCTATAAATAAAGAGTCAGGTAAAGCAAAATTTGCTGATGGATCAGGTACAGTGATTATTCCTGAAATTGGAAATAAAATTCCTGACATTCTTGATGAGACAGCATATGAGCTTGACTGGATGTCAACTATGGTAGTTCAGCCTGATGAACCTACATGGGGAAAGTATGCAGGACTTGTATACCATCAGATTCAGGACTATAAGTGGACAGGTATTGAAATAAGCAATATCATCTATTATGAGGATTTGCCTCGTATAGTAAAACCACCAACATTTGCCGCTACTCTTAATTATGCTGCATGTGCGGCTCAAGCTGCAAGGCTCTGGGAACCATATGATGCAGTTAAGGCGGCAAAGTACCTTGACGAAGCTAAGAAAGCTTATGAAGCATATGAAAAATACTGGTATGAAGCTTCTAGTGATGAAGAAAATAATGAAAATTCACTTTACGCTCCAATGTATCAGGTAGTAGGTAGTGGATTTAATGGTGATACTGAAGTAAAAGATGATGCGTATTGGGCAGCTTGTGAGATCTTTGTTTCTGCAAAGAAAATGGGCGATTCTTCTGCTTCTGATTACTATTCTAAAATTTCAGAATACAAAGATGCTTTTAAAATAACTACAAGAATTACTGGTGGTGAAAACACTATTGGAGAAGGTTCTTGCACAACGTTTAACTGTGGTAATACTGCTTCTGCAGGTTCTATGACACTTGCTATTAATAAAGATTTACTTTCTTCTTCAGAAGCTAGGACAGTTGAAAATTCTATCCTTGCTGCAGCTGACTCTTATATTGCAACACAAAAGCGACAAGGTTATGGTATTCCATATGTTTATGATGGTCCTGGATACACTGATACTAATTATTTTTCTGAGTATGTTATCATTGATGGTTATGAACGTGGTTCAAATAAAATGGTTATAAACAACGCTATTGTTATGGCATATGCTTATGACCAAACAAAGGATAAGAAGTACATGAGTGGTGTTACTACTAGTATGGACTATCTCTTGGGTACAAATCCACTTTCATTTTCATATATTACAGGATACGGTACATACCATGTAGAGAATCCTCACCACAAATTCTGGGCAAATGAATTGGATAGAACTCTTCCAAAAGCTCCGGATGGTGTTTTAACAGGTGGACCTAATGCTGGTCTTCAGGATCCATATGTTAGAGGACTCGGATTTAATGTTGCTGATAAAGATTATCCATCACAGAGATGCTATGTTGACTCAGTGGAATCATGGTCAACAAATGAAGTTACAATTGAGCAGAATGCATCTCTTGCATGGGTTGCTTCATTTCTTCAAGATGAAGTAATAGGAAATTGTTTATGTATGTTAAAAGGTGACTTAGATGGCAGTGAGCAAGTTGATAATGCTGACTTAGTTATTTTATCTAGAGCTTTAATACATGAGTTTCAGCTAGTAGGGATTCAAAATACAAAGGCTGATGTCAATGCTGATAATGTGGTGGATATTGCAGACGTAGCTTTAATGAAACAAAAGATTATGGGGTATAATGTAAAATTCGGAACTAGATAGTTGGTTGAAAAATTCATTTATTTTAACAGTTTGAGATTTCATTTTAATATATATCTAGAGGAGTAATTGAAGTTAAAAATTTAATTTTAGGAGGAATAAAAATGCCAAGTAAAAAACTAAAAAGAGTAATAGCTACTATATCAGCAGTTGTTATGCTCACCACTACTGCAGTAGCAATGCCTATTATGAGTGTTTCAGCACGTGATGAGGTGCTTGTTGCATCAAGGTTCGATTATAAATCATTTCCTTGGCACACTTATGAATACAGTCCAGCTAGGCAAAAATTCATTATCGAAGATGGTGCACTTCATGTTAAAATTATAACGGCAAAAGGTGAGGACGGAGAAAAGTGGGATCTTCAAGTAAGACACAGAAACTTATACTTCCAACCGGGTTGTACTTACACAGTAAAATTTAAGGTTAAGGCTAAGAGAGAGGGAATGGAACTTTGCTCAAAGATATCTAACATCAAGGGGGATGAAGAATACTTTGTTCTGAGCGAAAATAAAATGCAAATGGGTCCTCACATGGGTGGTCAATGGGGTAAGGCTCTTAAATTGACAACAGAATATCAAGAAGTAACTGGAACATTTACTCCTACTAAGTATATTGACGATGGAGAGTGGTCATTTCATTATGCAAAAGGTACTAATTATGAGGGAAATGCCATAGATGGAGATGAAATTTGGTTTGATGAGATGTCAATTATTTGTGAGAGTTCGAATCACACAGGGGTAGTGGATTACTTTTATCGTGGTGTAAACCGTGATTATAGTAAATATGTAGATTTTCAAAAGTACGCTCCCAACGGGAAACTTAATAATTACATTTCCGTAAACCAACTTGGATATTGTGCTGGGTTAAGTAAAGTTGCTGTACTTGGGGATAACAAGGGTGATATTCTTTACGGAGCTTCGAAAATTGATCTTACAGAAGATACATATGAGTTCAATGTTTGTAATGCTACAACAGGAGCTGTAGTTTATACAGGTACGTCAGGTAAAAAATTTGAAGATGAAGATTCAGGAGATAATGTTTGTAAACTTGATTTTTCAGATTTTAGAACACCTGGTATATATTTTATCAAAGTAGGTGCATGGAGATCATTTGATTTCAAAATTGCTTCTAACATCTATTCAGATAGCAATCATAATATGCTTACAAATGCACTAAATTACTTCTATCAAAACCGTTCAGGTATTGATATTGAAGAAGCGTATATTACTTCAGGAGAAAAGCCAAAACTTGCTCATGAAGGCGGACATAAAACAGATACAGCTTTAGTTCAGAAGATTTGGAAAAATGAATATTTAACTACAACTGATGCTACATCTACATATGCTTCTTCAGAGATTACTTCAAACGGTGGTTGGTATAATGCAACCGATCATAGTAAAAAAGTTATTGATGGAGGTATATCTGTATGGACTCTGCAGAATATGTATGAGAGAGCTATGAATAAAGATGCAGGTAAAGCTAAGTTTGCTGATGGTTCAGGAACAGTAGTTATTCCTGAAATGGGGAATAAAATTCCTGATATTCTTGATGAGACAGCCTACGAGCTTGATTGGATGTCAACTATGGTAGTTCAGTCTGATGAACCTACATGGGGAAAGTATGCAGGACTTGTTTATCATCAGATTCAAGACCATAAGTGGACAGGACTTGCAACAAGACCTTACGATTATGCAGGAGAATTGGGTACAGTTCGTATAGTAAAACCACCAACATTTGCCGCTACTCTTAACTACGCTGCATGTGCGGCTCAAGCTGCAAGACTTTGGGAACCATATGATGCAATTAAGGCGGCGAAGTACCTTGACGAAGCTAAGAAAGCTTATGAAGCATATGAAAAATACTGGTATGAAGCTTCTGGTGATGAAGAAAATAATGAAAATTCACTTTATGCTCCAATGTACCAGTTGGTAGGAAACGGATTTAATGGTGATACTGAAGTAAAAGATGATGCGTATTGGGCGGCTTGTGAAATCTTTGTTTCTGCAAAGAAAATTGGTGATTCTTCTGCTGCTGATTACTATTCTAAAATTTTAGAATACAAAGATGCTTTTAAAGTAACAACAAGAATTACTGGTGGTGAAAACGCTATTGGAGAAGGTTCTTACACAACGTTTAACTGTGGTAATACTGCTTCTGCAGGTTCTATGACACTTGCTCTTAATAAAGATTTAGTTTCTTCTTCAGAAGCTAGGACAGTCGAAAGTTCTCTCCTTGTTGCTGCTGACTCTTATATTGCGACACAAAAGCGACAAGGTTATGGTATTCCATATGTTTATGATGGTCCTGGATACATGGATTCAAACAGTTTTTATGAGGATACTATTATCGATGGTTATGAACGTGGTTCAAACTCAATGGTTATAAACAATGCTATTGTTATGGCTTATGCTTATGACCAAACGAAGGATGAAAAGTATATTAATGGTGTTAATAATAGCATGGATTATCTCTTGGGTACAAATCCATTTTCATTTTCTTACATTACTGGATATGGTAAATATCATGTAGAGAACCCTCATCATAGATACTGGTCATTTGAGATAGATAAAACACTTCCGAAAGCTCCGGATGGTGTTCTTGTAGGTGGGCCTAATGCTAGTCTTCAGGATTCATATGTAAAGAGTATTGGATTTAATGTTGGTACTAAAGACTACCCATCACAAAGATGTTATGATGACTTCGTAGAATCATGGTCAACAAATGAAGTTGCAATGGACCAGAACGCATCTCTTGCATGGGTTGCTTCATTCCTTCAAGATGAAATATGGGGAGACAGTACATTAATGTTACTTGGTGACTTAGATGGCAGTGAGCAAGTTGATAATGCTGACTTGGTTATTTTATCTAGAGCTTTAATACATGAAATTGAACTAAAGGGAATTCAAAATACAAATGCTGATGTCAATGATGATGATGTAGTTGACATTGCAGACTTAGCTTTAATGAAGCAAAAAATTATGGGTGATAGTAGATAATTGGTTATAAAATAAAAATAAACGCTTTCGATTTAAAATCGAAAGCGTTTATTTTTATTTTATTTTATTTTTTTTATAACTATATCTAAGGATTCTTTTTTTGCTAGTTCAACTAAATGATTGTGACATGTAAACATAATAATTTGAGATTGAATTGAATATTTCTCCAAAAACTTAAAACCTTGTAGAGTTCTATTTTCATCATATTGTAAAAATATATCATCAAGTACAATTGGCATAAAGAAGTCTCTTTTTATCATTATGTTTGAAACTGCAAGTTTAAGTGCAAAATAAGCCTGGTCATATGTTCCGGAATTTAAATATTTTAAAGCTAAAGATTTATTTTTTAAATTTCTTATGGAAACGTTTAGATTATTTGATACAGAAATTTTTGCATATTTGTTTGAGGTGAGTTCAGAAAGAAATAATTCAGCTTTTTTATTTATAGTTGGTGAATATTTGTTAAACATTTCTTCAGAAGCTTCTTCAAAAATCTGTATAGCTATGTCAGTATAAACAATAGCTTTTTTTAGTTCCTCAATTTCTAAATGTAAATTTTCTATTTCTCTCTCTATACATATTATACTTTTGCTGTTTTTATATTTAAGTTTTAACTTTGCGTTAAGTTGTATATATGCATTTTCTTCTTTTTTAAATCTAATGTTTAAATTATTATAAATTTGGTTTAGTTCATTTAAAGTTTGATCATTTCCAATTGAATCTACTATATCTTGGTGTTTGTCTATTTCTTCTTTAAGTCTAGAAACTTGTAGTTCATATGAATTTGACTTAGATTCTTCTTTATGGTCAAATTCTTTTAGCTTTTGATTTATTAAGCTTATTTCCTTAATTATTCCTTTTAAGTAATTATAACAATCAGTAGCTTCAATATAAGTTTCAACTTTTTTAAACTGAGAAATCAACTCAATAAACTCAGATATAAATGATTTTTTTTCTATTTCGATTGATTTAATAGAATTTTTAACTTTTATGTAGTCTTGTTTTGAAACATTGTACTTTGGATTTTCAACGCAAACCGAAGACTCCTCTATGGATTTTTGTTTCTGTAGGAAGGCAATATTTCTTTCATATTGATCATACTTGTTTTTTAGCTTGTTTAGTTTGGTTTCAAGTTCGTCTTTATTTCTTTTTGCATTTTCATAAGTTACTTTTGAATCTTTTTTATTTTTAGTAAAGATAGAATTTTCTTGATCTATTAAATTTCTTGTTTTAAGAAGATGTTCTTGTGCTTTTACTATTGCATTTTGATCAATATACTCATAAGTTACTACAGTAGCTCTCTTTTTTAATATAGCATATATGCCAACAAAAATAGCAATACCAATAGGAACAAACATAAGGTTTCCGATAAAAGGAATGGAGAATAAACAAAGAAGAATTAATATAATAGAAACATATATAATGTGCATATCAGATTTTTTGGTATTTTCTTTAGCTTTTTTTTCACTTGAACGTCTAAGTTGTTCTTCAGCAAAAAGTAGCTTTTGTTTTGATAAATCTTCAAGAGAGTCTATTTTTTGTGTTATAAGTTGAAAAGAAACTTCAGCTTCTTTTAATTCTTCAGATGCAGCTATAAGATTTTTGTTAGTAGAAAAATAATCTTTTTTTAACAAATCAAAAGCAGCTTGTGCTTGGTCAAGTTGTGCGTCTAATTCATAAACTGATTGAATTGAAGACTCATGTTGAGGGGCAAATTCTTGAATTTCTCTTTTTATTCTTTTTTGAGCTTCAAATAAGTTTTCAAGTTTCTTATCTTTTTCATCTAATTCGTTAAGTATATTTTTGCATTTTTCGATATAAGAATTATTTACAGTAATAGAATCTGTTTTTAATAGTTGAATTTTTTCTATTAAAAGTTTTTTGTACTCGTCATATTCTTTTTGCTTAATAGCCAACTCATCAAATGATTTTAACTTTTCTAATTTTTCCTTGACTTCTATTTGATATTTAACTCTATTTAATTCGTTAAATATTTTTTGTTTTCTATTAAATAATTTTTGACATTCTTTTTGCATTTGAAATTTTTCATGTTCTTCTTTTCGTGCATTTTCAAGTTCTTCTTCAAGTGCGGAGTATAATTTTTGTTTTTCATCAAGTAAGCCTTGGTGAGTTTTTTCAGAAGATAAAGAATTTTTAAAATTATTTAAATTATTATATACATTTTCTTGTGATATATTTTCATTTGTAGTAGTTATTATATTAGAAAGCATAGTGGAAATTTCTTTTTTTGATTTTTGATTTAAAAAAAGTTCTGGTGTAGTTATAAAAACTGTTCTATTAAAAGCAGCAGCAGTAACGTTAAAAAACTTTTCGCCTATTTTAACATTTGGAGAAAGTTTTTCACTTACACCAGTTGTGATATTTAAAATCGAGATTTTGTCAGCGTTGTTTGAACTGCCAAAATTTCTTTCAATCATAAACTTTTGATCTTTAAACTCAAAATCAATGCTTCCAGACATTTTTGTGCTGTTTTTAGGTCTAAATTTTATACGTGGATTATTTTCATTTTCATTATTAGGGGAACCGTAAAAAACCATTTTTATAAAATTGATAATAGATTCTTTAGTTTCCTCGGAACAGTGAAAAAGATTAAAACCATTTTTAATATTTAAAGAGAAATTGCTTAACTCTCCAAAATTATCTATATATATTTCATTTATCTTCATAGAAACTAATTTCCCCTTCAAAAGATTTTAGTCCCAAATACAAGGCTTTTTCATATTTGTCTTTTTCTTCAATGTTTTCTGTGATGTTTATTTTTTGTAACATTTTTTGTACAAATATACCTTTAAGTGAGATTTCACTTGCTATTAATTCTAATGATATATCTGGTAATGTTTTATTTATTATATTTGCATAATAAATATTTTCTGTCAAAATTTCGGATATTTTTTTGCAATTAGGGTTGAAATCAGGGTTTATTTTACCTGTCAAAGTTATATTATAAAAATGTTTAAAGTAATCATCTTTATATTCTTGTTTTATGATTTTTTGTATTTCATTTGATATATCTTCATTTGTGGAAATATTTGAGATGTCAATTTTTTGTTCAATAAATAATCTGGAATATGTATTATAAAAAGATAATTGACAATAACCCTTTATAATATATCCCATATAAATGCCTTTTTCACCTGTTTCGTCAAATCCTTGACCATCTGGAGAACCACAGTAGGCATAAAAAGTATTTCCGGATTTTTTGATTTCTGTTTTATTATGAATATGACCTAAAGCTATGTAATCCATATTACTGGATTCTATATCAGAGATAGAAATAGGATTATATTTACTGTTTTGATTTTCAGAAACCAAGTCGCCATGATAAACCATTATGTTTGTATAGTCGTCACGAGGTACATTTAACTCGTTTAACTTTATCGAAGTTGTATAGTTACTTACAAAAGATGAACCCCAAATTCTTAATTTTTTTTCTGGAAATTCAAAAAATGATTTGCTTTGTGAAAAGATACAAACATTTTCTGACCAATCATCATCACTATATGGAGAGTCAATTGCATAGTAATCATGGTTTCCTGCTGCAATAGCAACTATAGTTTTAGGGATAGAGGCGAACATTTTTTTTACAGAAGATATTATAGTTTGTTCCACATGATTATTTTCAAATAAATCACCTGAAATAATAAGTAAATCAATAAAATTTTCATTACAAATATCAACTATATTTTGTAAAGTGTTAACAATTTCTAACCGTCGTAATCTAGCGTGATTTTTTAAAAAGGATATTTCTGCACCCAAATGCAAATCTGAACAATGAATGATATTAATTTTATTAGAACTACTATTGTTATCCATATAAACCCTCACTTTTTAATTAACACTTGTACAATTAATGCTAATATTAATCGATTAAATAAAAATATTGAATACAATTAATAAATGAAAAACATTATGTAATACATAAAAATATTATATCATACATTTTAAATAAAGTAAATACTTAATTCGACTTCTTTATTTAATATAATAAACATAATATGATAAAAAATAAAAAATAAAACATATAATATTCCATTTAAAATGGCGTTTTTCGTGATATAAATACAAAAATTAGAAAGATTAAATTAACATGAGGTATAAAGTTACTTAAAAATAAATATTTTATTTTTATTTAGCTTTTTTAATTTAAGTTAAGTATGATGTGGGTTACAAATATTCTTTAATTATTGAATTATTATCCTTCAAATGGAAAATAATAAAATTTTAAAATCACTAGACAAAAAGCTTGTTTTATGGTATAATAATTTTTAAGAAAATTCCTTTAAGTTAATCCGGCGAGGTTGACAAGGTTATAATCATATATACTATAGCTATATCCATATGATTTTGAAACCATATCTGTCAACTAGACAGATATTTTTTTGTCTAAATTTAAAAATGTGAGGTGATAGTTTGCAGCCAAAAGCAATAATTATGGATGAAAACACTATGACTAGAGCTATAAATAGAATAACTTATGAAATTTTAGAACAAAACAAAGGCCCTGAAAATCTATGTTTAGTTGGTGTTTTTTCTAGAGGAGTTATTATAGCAAAAAGAATAGCTGATAAAATTTATGAACTTGAAAAAATTGCAGTTAGTTATGGTGAATTAGATATAACAAAGTTTAGAGATGATAAAAAATACACTTCAAATGATGAAAATACGGATAAAACAAATATAGATTTTGATATAAATAATAAAAAGGTTGTTATAGTTGATGATGTAATATATACAGGGAGAAGCACTAGAGCTGCAATAGATGCATTGATTGAAAAAGGACGTCCAAAACACATACAGCTTGCTGTTTTAATTGACAGAGGACATAGAGAGTTACCAATAAGACCTGACTATGTAGGTAAAAATGTACCTACTTCTCAAGAAGAAATGGTTAAGGTTTCTGTAAAGGAAATCGATGGTTTAGATATGGTGACCATAGTATTATCAAAATAGAAAGGCTGTGAATTATGGATAATTCGATTTTAATAAAAAATGTAAAAATATTATCTGAAAATGAAATTTTAACTGTAGATATTCTTATAGAAGATGGTTATATTTTGGAAATTGGTTCAAACATAGAAGTGAAGGCAGATAAACAGATTGAAGGGAAAGAATTAACAGCAATTCCTGCACTTTTTGATATGCATGTTCACTTTAGAGACCCTGGATTTACCCATAAAGAAGATATTTACACAGGAATAGATGCAGCTGTAGCAGGTGGATTTAGTGGTGTGGCTTGTATGCCAAATACTAAACCAGCGATAGATAACATATCTACTATAGAATATATAATAAAAAAAGCAAAAGAAAAAAACTTTGATGTATACCCAGTTTCATGCATAACAAAAGAAATGAATGGCATGGAATTATGTGATTATAAAGAACTAAAAAAATATGGTGCAATAGCCATTTCAGATGATGGGAAGCCAGTTAAAAATGCTGAAATTTTAAGACAAGCTATTATTTCTGCTTACGAAAATGAACTTTTATTAATTTCTCATTGTGAGGATATGGATATTATACAGGATGGTATAATACATAAAGGAAAAATATCTGAAATATTAAATGTTTCAGGAATGGATAGGGTATCAGAGGATATAATAACTGCACGTGAAATTGCCTTGGCTGCATCTACAAATACAAAAATTCATATAGCACATGTAAGTACAAAAGGTAGCATTGAATTAATAAGAGATGCAAAAGCTAGAGGAGTAAATGTAACGTGTGAAACTTGCCCACATTATTTTATATATAACCATGAAAAACTTCTAACTAAAAATGCAAATTATAGAATGAACCCTCCTTTAAGAGAGGAAGAGGATAGATTAGCAGTTTTAGAAGCTATTCAAGATGGCACAATAGATTGTATAGTTACTGATCATGCACCACATTCAAAAGAAGAAAAAGCTGATTTTATAAAAGCACCAAATGGTGTAGTAGGACTTGAAACTTCTTTTGCTGCATCCTTAACTTACCTTTATCATACAGGGATAATAGATTTAAAGAAAATTATAGAGCTTATGTCTGAAAATCCAAGAAAATTATTGAATTTGGAAGTTGAACAAATTAAAGTTGGAAAAAAGGCAAATTTGGCTTTAGTTGATTTAAATAAAAAATGGGTGGTTGATCCTGAAAAATTACATTCAAAATCTAAAAATACCGTTTTTAGTGGAGAAGAATTTAAAGGTAAAAATATATATACAATCATAAATGGTAAAGTTGTTTATGACGAAAAAGGAGAATAAAAATGTCTTTTGATAGGTTAATAAAAAAAATAATTGATACTAAAAATCCAACAGTTGTAGGACTTGATCCTCTTTTGGATTATGTACCTAAATTTTTAAAAGAAAAATACTTTTTTCAAGATGGTGCAAGTTTAAAATCAGCAGCAAAGGCTATATTTAAGTTTAATCAAGCAATAATTGATGAAATACATGATATAGTACCTGCAATAAAACCACAAGCTGCATACTATGAAATGTATGGACATTATGGTATAAAAGCCTTAGAAAAAACAATAAGATATGCACAAATAAAAGGCATGTTTGTTATTACAGATGGAAAAAGAAATGATATAGGTTCTACTATGGAAGCTTATGCAAGTGCACATTTAGGTAAGGTTACAGTAGGAATAAACGAATGCGAACCTTTTGGAGCTGATGCTTTAACTGTAAATGGATATTTGGGTACAGATGGTATAGAACCACTATTAAATATTTGTGCACAAAGTGATAAAGGTATTTTTGTTTTGGTGAAAACATCCAATAAATCTAGTGGAGAGTTACAAGACAGGCTTATAGATGGAACTCCAGTTTATGCAATCATGGGTGATATGTGTGAAAAATGGGGTAGCTCACAAGTTGGTGAATATGGATATTCTTCTGTAGGTGCAGTAGTAGGGGCTACATATCCGGAACAGTTAAAGGAATTACGTGAAAGATTGCCTCATACAATGTTTTTGGTTCCAGGTTATGGTGCACAAGGCGGTGGAGCTGAGGGTGTAGCAAAAGCTTTTGATGCGAAAGGTTTAGGTGCTATAGTAAACTCCTCTAGAGCAATTATGTGTGCTTATAAACAAGAAGGATGTAATGAAAAAGAATTTGCAAAGGCTGCAAGGAGAGAAGCCTTAAGAATGAAAGAAGATTTATGTTCATATATTAAATTATAAAATTATTTGTATTTGAAGGGAATGATATAATGACTTTGTTTAATAAATGTGAAAAAGCTTATTTATTATTAGCAAATGGCAAAATCTTTACAGGGTGTTCTTTTGGTGTAAAGGGAACTGTTATAGGTGAAGTTGTATTTACAACAGCTATGACAGGTTATCAAGAAACTTTAACAGACCCTAGTTACTATGGACAGATTGTAACTCAAACTTTTCCTTTAATAGGGAATTACGGGGTTAATGATGAGGATTCTGAATCAAATAAAGCATATTTAAGTGGCTATATTGTTAGAGAATGGTGCAATAAACCATCAAATTTCCGTTCTCAAGGAGATATAAATGATTTTTTGGTTAAGCAAAATATAGTTGGTATTCATTCTATAGATACAAGAGCATTGACAAGAATAATTAGAGAAGCTGGCGTTATGAATGGTGTAATAACAACAGAAGATGTATACGCAAAAAAAGAAGAACTATTAGAAAAAATAAATGCATTTAATATAAAAGATGCAGTAAAAAATGTTACTACAAAGCAAAATGTTGAGTTTTTTGCAGATAATGCAAAATATAAAGTAGTGCTAATAGATCTTGGATATAAGCGTAAAATACGTAACAAGTTGTTAGAACTAGGTTGTAACGTCATTGTTGTGCCTGCAAACATAACAGCTGAAGAGGTAAAAGCCTTAAATCCAGATGGAATTATGCTTACAAATGGACCTGGAGATCCATCTGAAAATGTAGAAGTTATAAAAAATTTATACGAAATTTCAAAATTACAAATTCCTATGTTTGGTATATGTATGGGGCATCAAGTTTTAGCTCTTGCATATGGTGCCAAAACCGAAAAATTAAAATACGGTCATCGTGGTGCAAATCAACCTGTTGTAGACTTGTTTTTGGACAGAACTTTTGTTACAAGTCAAAATCACGGTTATGCAGTAGTTTCTGAAACTGTTGATGAAACATGGGGAGAAGTATCACACGTAAATGCAAACGATAAGACATGTGAAGGAGTTCGATATAAAGCCTGTAACGCTTTTACAGTACAATTCCACCCAGAAGCACATGGAGGGCCACTAGATACAACCTATTTATTTGACGAATTTATTAAAAAAATGGGGGGAAAATAATATGCCTTTAAGAACAGATATAAAAAAAGTACTTGTAATTGGATCTGGACCTATAGTAATTGGACAGGCAGCAGAATTTGACTATGCAGGAACACAGGCGTGTCGTGCGTTAAAGCAAGAAGGGCTAGAAGTAGTTCTTATAAATTCAAATCCAGCTACTATTATGACAGACAAAGCAATGGCAGATAAAATATATATTGAGCCTTTAACTCTAGATGTTGTAAAAAGAGTTATTGAAATAGAAAAGCCTGATAGTGTTCTTTCGACTCTAGGTGGACAAACAGGATTAACATTATCCATGCAGTTGGCGAAAGAAGGCTTTTTGGATAAACATGATGTGAAACTTTTAGGAGCAAATCCTGAAACTATTCATAAAGCTGAAGATAGACAAGCTTTTAAGGACACTATGGAAAAGATAGGCGAACCTTGTATTCCTTCAAAAGTTGTTGAAAACATTCAAGATGCAGTTGACTTTGCAGAAACTATTGATTATCCAGTAATAGTTAGACCTGCTTTTACACTTGGTGGTACAGGTGGAGGAATAGTTAATAACGAAGAAGAACTAAGAGATGTTACTAAAAATGGTCTTAGATTATCACCTATTACCCAAGTTTTAATTGAAAAATGTATAAGTGGATGGAAAGAAATAGAGTTTGAAGTTATACGAGATAGTAAGTCAAACGTTATAACAGTATGCTCTATGGAAAACTTTGATCCAGTTGGTATTCATACAGGTGATAGTATAGTTATTGCACCAGCAGTAACGCTAACAGATAGAGAATATCAAATGCTTAGAACAGCAGCTATCAATATTATTTCTGAGTTAAAAGTAGAGGGCGGTTGTAACTGCCAGTTTGCACTTCATCCAACTAGTTTTGAGTATGCAGTTATTGAAGTAAATCCAAGGGTATCAAGATCATCTGCTTTAGCTTCAAAAGCAACTGGTTATCCAATAGCAAAAGTTGCTACAAAAATAGCGATAGGATATTCACTAGATGAAATTTTAAATCAAGTTACGGGGAAAACATATGCTTGTTTTGAACCAGCACTTGACTATGTTGTTATAAAATTCCCTAAATGGGCTTTTGATAAATTTGTTTATGCAAAAAGACTTCTAGGTACACAAATGAAGGCTACTGGAGAAGTAATGTCAATAGGAACAAGTTTTGAACAGGCAATGATGAAGGCTGTTAGATCAATAGAATTAGGTATAGATACAATGAACTTGAAAAAACTTGAGGAATTGACAACTGAAGAATTGCTTGAAAAACTTAAAGTTGTTGATGACGAAAGAGCTTTCCAAGTTTACGAGGTATTAAAAAGAGGAATTTCTGTAGATGAAGTTCATGAAATAACAATGATTGATAATTGGTTTTTGTATAAGTTACTTAACTTAGTTGAACTTGAAAAGGAATTGACAAATGGTGAACTAACAGAAGAAAAATACATGATGGCTAAAAATTATGGTTATTTAGATGCAACTATAGAGAGACTTTCAGGGAAAAAATGCCCTGCTCGTCGTAGAGCTGTTTTTAAAATGGTTGATACTTGTGCAGGAGAGTTTAAAGCTGAAACACCTTATTTTTACTCTACATTTGATGAAGAAAATGAAGCAAAGCAGTTTATAGAAAGAGAGAATACAGGCAAGAAAAAAGTAATAGTTTTCGGTTCTGGGCCTATAAGAATAGGTCAAGGTATAGAATTTGACTATTGTTCAGTTCATTGTGTTTGGGCTTTGAAGGAAGCTGGTTTTGAAGCGATAATCTGCAATAACAACCCAGAAACTGTATCTACGGACTTTGATACCGGAGATAGATTATACTTTGATCCACTTACAAAAGAAGATGTTGAAGCTATAATTGAAACTGAACAGCCATTTGGCGTAGTTGTTCAATTTGGTGGGCAAACTGCAATAAAATTAACTAAACATTTATCAGATATGGGTATAAATATATTGGGAACTTCTGCCGACAGTATAGATGCAGCTGAGGATAGAGAACGTTTTGACGAGCTACTTGAAAGATGTAAAATTCCTCGTCCAGAAGGATTTACAGTAATGAATATTGAAGAAGCGGTAAATGTGGCTGAAAAACTTGGTTATCCAGTTTTGTTAAGACCTTCTTATGTTTTGGGTGGCCAAAACATGATTATTGCTCATTCTTCAAAAGATGTAGAAGAATATATGGAAATAATCATGAGAACTATGCTTGAAAATCCAGTATTGGTTGATAAATATATGATGGGTACGGAAGTTGAAGTAGATGCAATTTGTGATGGTACGGATTTTGTTATTCCGGGTATAATGGAGCATATTGAAAGAGCTGGAGTTCATTCTGGTGACTCTATTTCTGTATATCCTGCACAAACTTTATCTAAAAAAATAAAAGAAACAATTATAGAATATACTAGAAGATTAGCTTTGGAATTAAAGGTAATCGGTTTGGTAAATATTCAGTATGTTGTTTATAATAACGAGGTTTATGTTATCGAGGTAAATCCACGTTCATCAAGAACTGTACCATATATAAGCAAGGTAACAGGAATACCTATGGTTGACATAGCTACAAAAATAATGTTGGGTTCTACTTTGAAGGAAATGGGATTTGAAAGTGGATTGTATAAAGAAGCTGATTATGTGGCAGTAAAGGTTCCCGTATTTAGTTTTGAAAAACTACATGATGTTGATACCATGTTAGGTCCAGAAATGAAGTCAACAGGTGAATGTTTGGGTATAGCGAAAACTTTTGAAGATGCTTTGTTAAAAGGTCTTGTAGCTGCTGGTTTTGATTTAAAACGTGAAGGTGGCGTACTTATTTCAGTTAGAGATACTGATAAACAAGAAGTTATAGCAATAGCAGATAAATTTTCTCAAATGGGATTTGAACTTTATGGAACAAGTGGAACTGCTAGTGTGTTAAATAGAAATATGATAGCAACAAACTTGGTAAGTAAAATTTCTGAAAATGGGAATGATATAATGTCATTGCTTGAAAGTGGTAAAGTTAATTATGTTATTTCAACCTCAGAAAAAGGGAGATTACCAGCGAGAGATAGCGTAAAAATGAGAAGAAAATCTGTCGAAAGATCAATATGTTCTTTAACTGCTATAGATACTGCAAAAGCACTTGCAAACGTACTTATGAGCAAAAGAACTATGGATGATGTAGAGTTAGTAGATATAACAAAAATTTAAGTTTATTAGCCGCCCTATATGGGCGGCTAATAAATATATTTTGAAAAGTGAAAGGTGAATATAATGAAGTACACACAAGGTAAATATCTTGTATTGAAAAAAACTGCTATTGCAGAGCAAATTTATGATTTTGTGATTTTATGTCCTGACATAGCTAAAATTTCTAAAATAGGACAGTTTGTTCACATTTTACCAGATGGATATTCTTTAAGAAGACCTATTTCTATTTGTGAAATAGACAAAGAAAAAGGTACGCTGAGAATTGTTTTTCAGGTAAGAGGGGATGGAACAGAAAAGTTAGCAGAAATAAATGAGGGTCAAACTATGGATATAGTTGCTCCTTTGGGCCAAGGATTTGATTTAAAAACAAAAGAACTAATAAATAAAGAGATAAATAGAGTTATAATAGTTGGTGGAGGCATTGGGACGCCACCTTTACTTCCTTTGGCGAAAAAATTCGGCTCAAAAGCTGTGGTGATTATTGGATTTAGAAATGCAAAAACAGCTATTTTAGAAGAAGATTATATTAAAACAGGTGCCAAATTTATACTATGTACAGATGATGGTTCATCCGGATTTCATGGTTTTGTAACATCACCACTTAAAGAAGAAATAGAAATTCAAAAACCAGATGCAATATTTGCTTGTGGACCTACACCTATGTTAAAATCTATTGCTTTAATTGCAGAAGAAAATGATATACATTGCCAAGTGTCTTTAGAAGAAAGAATGGGATGTGGAGTTGGTGCATGTTTAGTTTGTGCATGCAAGAGCAATATAAATGGAAAAGAAAAATTTACTCATGTATGTCAATATGGCCCTGTATATAATGCTAAGGAGGTAGTTTGGTAATGTCAAATTTATCTGTTAAGATTGTAGGAGTGGAGTTTAAAAATCCAATTATACCTGCTTCAGGTGTTTTTGGATACGGTAGAGAGTATGAACATTTTTATCCTCTCTCTAAATTGGGCGGAATTTCTACAAAAGGAACTACATTAAAATTAAGAAATGGTAATTTATCTCCACGAATAGCGGAAACATCAAAGGGAATTTTAAATTCTGTTGGATTACAAAATCCAGGAATAGATTTCTTTATTAAAATAGAGTTGCCAAATTTACTAAAAAAAGATACGGTAATAATAGCAAATATTGCAGGTTCTACTGTAGATGAGTGTGTTGAAATAGCTCAAAAACTTGATAAAACAGATGTTCATATGATTGAGCTAAATATATCATGTCCAAACGTAAAAGAGGGTGGAGTTGCATTTGGCGTTTCATGTGACTCAGCTGCAAACATTACTGCAAAAGTAAGAGAAGTGACTACAAAACCACTTATTGTAAAGCTATCTCCAAATGTTACTGATATAGCATCTATAGCAAAATCTGTTGAGGCAGCTGGAGCAGATGCAGTTTCTTTAATAAACACTCTTTTAGGTATGAGAATAGATTTAAAAACTAGAAGACCAGTATTAAAAAATAATGTTGGCGGTTTATCTGGTCAGGCAGTTTTCCCTGTTGCATTGAGAATGGTTTGGCAAGTTGCAAATGCTGTAAGTATACCTGTAATAGGTATGGGTGGTGTTTATTCAGGAGAAGATGCAATTGAAATGATGATGGCAGGTGCTAGTGCAATACAAGTAGGCACCGCAATCATTACAAATCCTTTTGCACCTATCAATATAATTGATGAAATGGATGATTTTTTAAATAAAAATAGCATAAAAGATATAAATGAAATAATTGGTACTGTAGTGCCTTGGTAAATTAAAAACGGGAAGGTGATTTGTTGAAAATATTAGCTGTTGATTTTGGGGATGCAAGAACAGGGATAGCTATTTCAGATGCTATGGAGTATTTAGCATCTCCTTTAGGGGTAATCGAAGAGAGAAATTTTGATAAGTGTATAGAAAAAGTAAGGGATACGGCTGTACAAAACGGAGCAAATGAAGTGATAGTAGGATATCCTAAAAACATGAATGGAACTATAGGTGAAAGAGCTGAAAAATGCCAATTATTTTCAGAAAAATTAGCAGAAGCTCTTGAAAATAAAATAGAAATAAAGTTATGGGACGAAAGGTGCACAACAGTTTCTGCACACAACTACTTAAATCAAACAAATACAAGAGGTAAAAAAAGAAAAGCTATAGTTGATGCAGTTGCTGCAACCATTATACTAGAAAGTTATTTGGAATTTAGAAAAAATCAAAATAGATAAAAAGTTATACTCTATCTAATACTAATGTGAAATAGAATCGTTTAAATAATTCAAAATCTTTATATGCAGGGTTCATGTCTTTTGAAATCTAATATTTTCAAAAAATCGGTACTATTCATCCTCAAAAGGAAAGATAAAGATTTACGGTTTTGCAAGGGTTTCGACTCTGCGGAGTCGACCGAGCTTTCCGGTCGCCCTGGACCTTCGGTAAAATATTTACGCCCTATACATATGTCTGAATAATAAAAAAATCCACCTATAAGGTGGATTTTTTTATTATATTATTCAAATTTTAAGTTAAATGGATCATAACGTTTAAAAGCACGTTCGTTTTTGTTTATAGATTCAAGTGTTGCAAATGAAAGTAATTTTTCATCGTATTTATCACCCAAAAGTTCCAATAGTAAAGAAACTTTATATTCATCAGTCCATAAGTCTTTTCTGTCCCATATATCAAGTCTTATAACAACGTAATATTTTAAGTTTTCTTTGTCTTCAACAAATATAGGGTCACCATCAACTTTTGCATCATTAAAAATGGCTTCATTTACAACTTGTGAAGGATTATAACTTTCATCTTTTCCTTTAGCAATAATTTGTTCGTTTACATAAGGATCAGCAGCTTCTTCAGAAGTTACATCTTCATCGGCTGTAGTTGTAACAGTATCATCTTCTGTTTCGTCTATACTTGTAATGGTATCATCTTCTTCATTTTTTACTGTAGTTGTATCAGATGAGTCATCGCTTTCTTCTGATGTAGAAGTAGTTGTAGTGTCTGAATCTTCTTCACCAGAAACAGTGCTTTCAACAGATGAATTTACTTCACTTTCAGCTGTAGTAGTTTCTGAAACTATTTCTTCTGAACCTTCAGTTGGTAATTCAGCATTTTCATCAGTAGTATTTTCAGCACTTAATGCTTGATAATAATCATTATATTCTTTTATTAGAGAATCAAATTCTTCGCCTTTTTTAGCTCTTTCTATATAGTCTTCAGCCATTTTTTTAACTTCATCTTTTTTAGCTTGATCATATTCTGAACCAGCAGAATCAGCTAAGTTTAAAGCTATGTATTTAACTCTTGCATAATTTTCTTTGTAGTAATTTTCTAGATCTTCTTCAGGATATTCTTCTATTCCACCTTTTGCGTAAAAATGTTTAAAAAGAGCATTACTTTTATAAGTTAGTGTCATAACATCTTCATATGATGCTTTTCCTATACCGTTTTTAGTAAACATTTCTTCAAAATAAGACCAGTACGTTTCAAAATTTTTATCAACTTCAGAGACTTCATCATCTGTTAAACTTAAACCATATTCATCAAATTTTGATTGCACAGCAAGATATTTACGTAAGTTATCTGATGCTTGATTGTTTATCCATTCTTTTATGGGTAGTCCTTCAAAATTTAAAGCTTGTACAGCTTTTAGATCAGCTGTATCAAGATCAGGGTTTTCCTTTTTAGCTTTATCCAAAGCTTCATTATATGCTTGCATTTGATAGTACAATAAAATACCAGCTTTAGCTTCATAATCACCATATTTCATTGCCCAAGAAGTAGATTTTCCGCATCCTGAAAAAGATACAATCATAACAATACTTAATAATATGGCAGTTGCTTTTTTAATTAATGTCATTAATTAATTCCTCCAAAACATATTTTAAAATTTAATAAAAATAAGCAATAAAAACTTCTTATTTTTCAAAACTATTTAAATGTTTACTTAATAATTTTTTATTAATGTAATTTCTCAACAGAAAATCAACATAAAATAACTATTTAATGTTGATTTATATTATAAATTATTACATTAGAGATAAAAAAATATTTAGTGAACATTATATTATTATACTATATTTAATAAAATAAGTCCATAGTATTTTATTAAAAAAAACAAAATTTTAAACAATTAGTCAATATTCAATATTTCGACTCTATGGAGTCGACCGGGCTTTCCGGTCGCCCTGGACCTTCGGGACATATACTCTTTGCGTTACGCATATGGTAAGTAGTAACGTTAACAATTTTGTAGAGATATCGACTCTGCGGAGTCGACCGGGCTTTCCGGTCGCCCTGGACCTTCGGGACATATACTCTTTGCGTTACGCATATGGTAAGTAGTAACGTTAACAATTTTGTAGAGATATCGACTCTGCGGAGTCGACCGGGCTTTCCGGTCGCCCTGGACCTTCGGGACATATAACTTTGCGTTACGCATATGGTAAGTAGTAACGTTAACAATTTTGTAGAGATATCGACTCTGCGGAGTCGACCCCGAGCTTTCCGGTCGCTCTGGACCTTCGGGACAAATGTATTTAATTTGTATTATTTAAATATATCGCTATACGATTCTGTTAGCATTTTTTCTTTGAACTTTTCTATTGGCATAGGTCTGTCAAATAAATAACCTTGTGCCAAATCACAGCCGATTTCTTTTAAGAAAATAGCTTGATCTTCAGTTTCAACGCCCTCAGAAACAACTATTATATTTAATTCCTTGGCCATTGAAATAACATTTTTTATGATTATTTTTTCTCGTTCAATTGAGCCGTTATTATCTAATAAGCTTTTGTCAATTTTTAAATAATCAAAGTGTAAATCTTTTAGAATATTATTGTCTGCTCTATTTAAAAATTCCTTGTCTAGCTTTAAAACATCTACAGGAATATCTTTTAAAAGATTTAACGAAGAAAACCCTGTGCCAAAATCATCCATAGAAATCATAATTCCGAACTTTCTCAGTTCGATTACTACTTGAAATAAATTTTTAAAATCATCTATATACGATGTTTCTGTAAACTCAATTTCAAGGTATTTTGGTGGTACGGCATATTTTACAGTTATGTCAATTATTTCATTTACGAAATTGTGATTATTTAAGTGGAGCTTTGAAAAATTTATAGAAATGGTAACAGGCTTTATGCCTTCATCTAACCACTCACGAATAGTTTTACATATAGTTTCATATACATAAAAATCAATTTCGCATATAAAACCAGTACGTTCTGCGAGATGAATAAAGTCCATTGGAAGTAGGAGGGTATCATCTTTATCCCATCTAATAAGTGCTTCTGCACCTTCTAACTTAAATGTTTTTAAATTAACTTTTGGTTGATAAAAAACAATAAAGTTTTTGTTTTTTAGTGCATAAGGCATTAGACTTTCTAACTCTTTTTCAAGAATAATTTGATTATGTATTTCTTGATTAAAAAAAACTATATCGTCATTTATTGAATTTCTAGATACAGTGTAGGCAATGTTAGAATAATCAATTATGGTATTAAATGAATCTTCTTCACCAGTTATTTCATATACTCCAGCGTAAAAAGAAATCGTGAACTCTACATTTGATTTTTTTAGTGTATTTAAACATATAGGCAATGATGCAATGTACTTTGTAAAAAAACCTAAATTTTCTTTTTTTATTAAGGCTATAAAATTATCTCCACCTAATCGTGCGAATAATTCATCTTCGTCTAAAACACTATTGATTTTATCTCCGACTAGTTTTAAAATATTATTTCCAATATCAAATGTAAATTTTTTATTTAATAAAGAAAATTTCTTTATATTCATGTATAAAACAGAATATAATGAAGATTTGTTTTGAATAACCAAAGCTTCTAAGCGATTAGAAAAATTAGTCATATTAGGGAGGTTTGTCAAACTATCATAAAGAAGTGCAGTTTGTGCTATATCTATTTGTTTTTGTTTTTCGTAATAATTAAAAATTAGTTTTATAAACATTGATATTTCACATTTTGGACTTTTTTTATGGATAGCTTTGATTTTTATGTTTGTGTTGTCATACGTATGGAAAATTTCAACTGTTTCTATATAATCTTTATCCTTATCTATATCTTTTTGAAATAATTGGATGATGTTTTGCGGCTCAATTATTTCAAAACTGTATAAATCAATTTCTTTATTTATAATGTCAAGACATTTTTTGGAGGCGTTATAAAAATTATTTTCAGAATGTAAAATATCAACTATAGTTGCATACTTTTCAGCTTCATTCATTATTAAAACCTCTTTCAAATAATATTGTTTTAATCCTTCTATTTTTATTTAATAAATAGATTTTATTGGTTACTATTCAGCCAATGTATAGTGCAAAGATGTTTTACTGAAGGTCTAGGGCGACCGGAAAGCCCGGTCGACTCCACAGAGTCGAAATTATTGCAAAATCGTAAACTTTACCTTTATTGGCTGAATAGTAATACTATTTTCATAATAATAATTTATAAATAAAATTTTAATCTATTTTTTAAAAAAATCAGTGAAGTCAAAAGTAGCAAAATAATCTTCAGGAGTTTCGGCACGTCTTATTAGCTTAACTTCGTTATTTTCTTCAAGTAGTATTTCAGCGGATCTCAACTTTCCGTTATAGTTATAACCCATTGCAAATCCGTGTGCACCAGTGTCATGGAGAACTAAATAATCACCGATATCTATTTTAGGTAACATACGATCTATAGCAAATTTATCGTTGTTCTCACATAAACCGCCTGTAACATCATACTTAAAGTCACATGTTTCATCTTCTTTTCCCAGTACAGTTATATAATGATAAGCACCATACATTGCAGGTCTCATAAGGTTTGCTGCACAAGCATCTACCCCTATATAATCTTTATGTGTATGTTTTTCATGTAAAACTTTTGTTACCAAGTGTCCAAAAGGAGCAAGCATGTATCTACCTAATTCTGTGTATATAGCTACATCACCCAAGCCAGCAGGGACTAAAATTTCTTCAAAAGCTTTTCTGACACCTTCACCAATTATCATTATGTCGTTTTGTGCTTGGTCAGGTTTATATGGAATTCCTATTCCACCAGATAAATTTATAAATTTAATATTTGCACCAGTTTCATCTTTAAGTTTAACTGCTGTTTCAAATAAAATTTTTGCTAAAGTAGGATAGTATTCATTGTCAGTTGTGTTACTTGCTAAAAACGCATGAATACCAAAGTTTTCAACACCTTTTGATTTTAAAATCTTAAAACCTTCTACCATTTGCTCAGGAGTGAAACCATACTTTGCATCTCCAGGTGCGTCCATTATGTGATTTGCGATTTTAAATAACCCACCAGGATTAAATCTGCATGAAATTGTTTTTGGAATTCCTATTAACTTTTCTATGAAGTCAATATGTGTTATATCATCTAGGTTAATAACTGCATTTAATTTAGATGCATAAATATAATCTTCAGCAGGAGTAACATTTGATGAGAACATTATATCAGAACCACTAAAACCACAAGCTTCGCTCATCATCAACTCAGTTAAAGAAGAGCAATCTGCACCGCAACCTTCTTCTTTTAGAATGTTTAGTAAAAACGGATTTGGGGTAGCCTTAACAGCAAAATATTCTTTGAAACCTTTATTCCATGAAAATGCTTTCATAAGGTTTCTTGCATTTTCCCTTATTCCTTTTTCATCATAAATATGAAAAGGAGTAGGAAATTCCTGTGTAATTTTTTCAACTAATTCTTTTGTTATAAATGGTTTTTTCATATATTAAAGACAAGTCCTTTCAAAATGATTTATATAATAACAAAATTTAAATAATAAATTTAATATATACAATAATAATTATAATGTATTTTCGTCACTTATGTCAAGTAAATACATATATATTTTAGATAAATAAAGAATAACTATTACTATTAAGCCATCAAAGGTAAAGTTTGCGATTTTGCAGGGGTTTCGACTCTGCGGAGTCGACCGGGCTTTCCAGTCGCCCTGGACCTTCGGAACAAAAAACAATCAAAATTAAAAATATTTTTTGCTATTTTTTATTTAAAATTATAAATTAGAATGTTTAATTCTAAATTGTTTAGGCGTAATTCCCCTTAGTTTTTTAAAAGTTTTAATCAAATGGCTACAGTCAGAAAATCCAGTCTCCTGACTTATGTAGTTTAAATCAAAATCAGTAAATAATAAGAAATCTTCAACTTTACAAATACGAATAAACTCTATATAGTCTTTGCATGAACGACCATAGAGCTGTTTGAAGTTTTTGGCGAAATAGGAATAACTCATATTATATTTTGCAGCAATATCTTGGACTTTTAACAATTCATGTGAGTGTTCATCAATGTATTCGGTTACTGTATTAAATGAATTATCATCTACATCAAGGGATTCTGTATCAAAACCTTCTTTTTTCCACAATCTAACTATTTCAACTAGTAATGAGCACAGGAAAGAATTTATAATTAAATAATATCCATAGTTTCTCTTGTTTAATTCAGAAATACAATTTTCAAATAAATGAGGTAAATTTACTATTTTAAAATTTTCTTTTTTAAAAAAAATAGGTAGTTTTGTGTTTTTAAAGGCGTTGTTAAATATAGTTTTTAATTTTGGATTGTAGCTATTTGTAACATTTACTTTATTTATATCAAATTTTATTACAGAATATTCTGCATCACTGTTATTAGAGAAAATAGAATGTATTGCCTTAGGGTGAAAAATAATTAAATCTCCCTCGTAAAGTGTGTAATTTCTTTCTTCACAAGTAATACACACAGAACCTTTTTTAATAAATATTATTTCCATAAAATAATGCCAATGAGGTCTTACAGGAAAAACTTCTTTAGAAATATCAAAATTAAAAGCTTCATAGGGTGTATTTAAAATATCGCTGTATTCAAATAAGTATTGCATAACTTCCTCCATAATAGATTTATACGATTAATTTATAAAATCATTATATCATTATTTTAATAAAAATGATAGACTATTTTATAATATTTATTAAATATTATAGATTATTTTTGAGAATAGTTTTTTACAATTAAAATTTTGAAGCTATTTTAGAATAATTGCTGAACAATTAAAAAGTCGGTTTTTTAAATTTATCTATTTAAAAGCTCGGTTATGTGCCGATTTTTTAATTGTATCATAAACGTTTATTTACTATTCAACCATACAAGGTATTTAACAATTTTGCAGAGATTTCGACTCTGCGGAGTCGACCGGGCTTTCCGGTCGCCCTGGACCTTCGGCAAAATATCTCAGACAAAGATAAGTTAACAATTTTGCAGAGATTTCGACTCTGCGGAGTCGACCGGGCTTTCCGGTCGCCCTGGACCTTCGGCAAAATATCTCAGACAAAGATAAGTTAACAATTTTGCAGGAATTTCGACTCTGTGGAGTCGACCAGGCTTTCCGGACGCCCTGGATCTTCGGTAAAATATTTCTGACGTATTGCGGAATAGTAATAAAATTTGTTTGTTTTACATAAAATAAATATACAGGAGGGAATTATGGATAATTTTGATTTTTATAGTCCTACGTATTTTGCTTTTGGACAAGAAAAGGAAAATGAATGTGCAAAGTACATTAAAATGTTTCAAGGCAAAAAGGTGTTGGTTCATTATGGTGGAGGTTCTGTAATTAAATCAGGCTTATTAAATAGAGTAAAAACCTCTCTAGAAAAAGAAAATATACCATTTGTAGAATTAGGTGGTGTTAAGCCAAACCCTAGAGATACCTTGATTTATGAGGGTGTTGAAATTTGCAAAAAAGAAAAAATAGATTTCATTTTAGCAGTAGGTGGAGGAAGTGTTATTGACTCTGCTAAAGGAATAGCTTTAGGTGCAGTTTATGATGGCGATTTTTGGGATTTTTACACAGGGAAAGAACCAGAAAAAGCTTTGCCAATAGGAACTATTTTGACTATTGCTGCAGCTGGAAGTGAAGGTTCTGGTGCGTCTGTTGTTACAAAAGAAGAGGGAATGTTAAAACGTTCTACAGGGTCAGACTGCTTAAGACCAAAGTTTTCAATCTTAAATCCAGCTTTAACTATGACTTTACCACCATATCAGACAGCAAGTGGAGCTACTGATATAATGGCACATGTTTTTGAAAGATATTTTACAAATACAAAAAATGTTGATGTAACAGATAGACTATGTGAATCTATCTTGTTAACTATGATAAATGAAGTTCCAAAGGTTATGAAAAATCCTGAGGACTATCAAGCAAGAGCAAATATAATGTGGGCGGGAACAGTTGCACACAACGACATTATAGGAGTTGGCAGAAGCCAAGACTGGAATAGTCACGGCATAGAACATGAACTTTCAGGTTTATATGACTGTGCACATGGTGCAGGTTTAGCTGTTGTTATGCCTGCTTGGATGCAGTTTGTTGTAGACCATGATATAATGAGATTTGCACAGGTTGCTGTGAGGGTATGGGGTTGTCAAATGGATTTTGAAAATCCTAAAAATACAGCTTTAAAGGGAATAGAATCTTTTAAAAAGTTTTTATCTTCAATAGGAATGCCTATAAACTTTAAAGAGTTGGGAGCAAACCCAGCAGATATACCAAAACTTGTTGAAAATTTAGGTTTGGGTGAAGCGAAAACAGGTGGTTTTGTTTCTTTATCTAGTAGTGACGTTGAAAAAATATATAATTTAGCTGTTTAAATTTGGGGGTAAGAGAGATTGAGGATTTTATTTATTGGAGGGACAGGAATCATAAGTACTGCTATTTCCAGAAAGCTTATTGCAGAAAACCATGAATTATATCTTTTAAATAGAGGTAATAGACATGATATTTTTTCTGGAAACTATATAAATATAAAAGCAGATATAAATGATGAGAAAGATGTTTATGAAAAAATAAAAGATTTGAAGTTTGATGTTGTTGCGGATTTTATTGCATTTAAAAAGTCTCAGTTAGAAAGAGACTACAGATTGTTTAAAGATAGAACAAAGCAGTTTATATTTATTAGCTCAGCTTCTGCTTATCAAAAGCCTTTGAGTGACTATAGAATAAATGAGGGTACTCCTTTAGTAAATCCATACTGGCAATATTCTAGAGACAAAATAGAATGTGAAGAGTATTTACTGAAGCTACTTAGAGAAGAAAATTTTCCAATAACTATAGTTAGACCAAGTCATACATATGATGAAAGACATATTCCTTTGGGTGTACATGGAAACAAAGGTAGCTGGCAGGTTGTAAAAAGAATTATGGAAAAGAAACCAGTTATAATTCATGGAGATGGTACGTCTTTATGGACAATGACTCACAATAGCGATTTTGCAAAAGCTTTTGTAGGAATTATGGGAAATATACATGCAATTGGTGAATCTGTTCAAATTACTTCAGATGAAACATTGACATGGAATCAAATTTATAGTTCAATTGCAAATGTTCTAGGTGTTGAATTAAAACCATATTATGTATCATCTAGCTTTTTGGCAAAATGTTCTTCTTATGATTTAATGGGAAGTTTAGTAGGAGATAAGGCAAATTCTGTGGTTTTTGATAATACAAAATTAAAAAAACTTGTACCTGATTTTGTTGCTACAAAGCGTTTTGATATTGGAATTAAGGAAACTATAGAATATGTTTTAAAAAATAAAGAATATCAAGTAGAAGATGTTGAATTTGACAACTGGTGCGATACTGTTATAAAGCATCTTGACAACGCAGCGGAAGTGATTAAAGGATTAATATAGAAAGCTTAGGATTTTGAACGAGTTTCGACTCTGCGGAGTCGACCGGGCTTTCCGGTCACCCTGGACCTTCGGTAAAACATCTTTAACTTAAACATAAGGCGGAATAGTAACATTAAAGGAGATTTTAAATGGTAAATGTAACTGGGAAATGGGCTTTTATAACTGGTGCAAGTAGGGGTATAGGTTATTTAATAGCTGAGTTTATGGCTGAAAAGGGCTGTAACCTAATTTTACATAGCAGAAATATTAAAAATACTGAAAAAATAGCAAAACTAGCAAAGGCAAAAGGTGTTGAGGTTTTAGAAGTACAAGCTGAACTTGCAGATGTAAATTCTATAAACGAAATGCTAGATGAAATAGAATCTAAAAACGTAGATGTGGATATTATATTTAATGATGCGGCAGTTCAGATAGCATATAGAACAGAGTATTTTAAAACTCCTGTTGAAGATTTTACAGAAAGTTTTATGATAAATACAATAGCACCAGCTATGATATGCTATAGATTTTTACCCAAAATGATTGAACGTGGATTTGGAAGAATAATAAATACAACCAGCGGTATAAAAGATGAGCCTGAACAAGCTGGTTATTCAGCAAGTAAAGCGGCACTTGATAAGTATACAAAAGATTTGGCCACTGTAATAAATGGTACAAATGTAATGATGAATCTGGCTGATCCAGGTTGGTGCAGAACTGATTTAGGTGGACCAAATGCACCAAATTCACCAGAAAGCTCTATACCAGGAATACTTGTAGGTGCTTTTGTAGATGATAAAAAAAGTGGCAGATTATTTGGTGCTCAAGATTTTTGTGGAATGACGCTCGAAGATGCGGTTATTAAAGCAGAAAGTTTCTAATATAGTGCTTTAAATTAAATTTCTTTAACTTAAAAATATCTATAAAAAGGTCACTATTCAGCCACTAAAAGTAAAGTTTACGGTTTCGCAAGGATTTCGACTCTGCGGAGTCGACCAAACTTTCCAGTCGCCCTGGACCTTCTGTGGATATGTATTTACGTTATGAATGTTGATAAATTTTAAAAATAAATCGTTGATATAATTATTATCAACGATTTATTTTTTTGTTATGGCAGTTTATAATTTATGTATATAGTCGATATATAATATAAATTGTATCATTTTGAATTTTTAGTCATAGTATTTTTGATTATTAAGAAGGTTAATATTCGTCACTAAAGGTAAAGGAGGAGTGAAAATGTCCGCTAAAATTTTAGTTGTAGATGATTCTTATACAGATAGAGAAATAATTAGAAACATGATTTTTAAATACACGACTTTTACAGCAGGAAACGGTAAAGAAGCTATGTCTATTATTGATAGTAATTTAGATATAGATTTAATTATTTTAGATTTAAACATGCCTATTATGAATGGATTTGATGTTTTAAGAAAATTAAAAAGCGATGAGAAGTATGGGAAGATCAAAACTATTATATTAACAAATTTTGATGAGATAGATAATGAAATATTGGGGTTGGAGTTAGGTGCAGTTGATTATATGAGAAAACCGGTAAACAAGGAGTCTTTAAAAGTTAGAATTAACATTCACTTAAAAATGAAAAATATACAAGATAAAATAGAGAATGATAATAAAAAACTTGATACAATTGTGTTGAAAAAAACTAAGGAAGTTATTACTACTAGAGATATAACGATACATGCTTTAGTTGGATTACTTGAAGTTAGAAACGTTGAATCAGGAAATCATACAATAAGAACACAATCTATGATGCATGCTTTATGTGAAAATTTAAAAACCAAGAGTAGATATTCTGAAATACTAACAAATGAATATATCGAATTACTTACTTCAACTACACCACTTCATGATATAGGGAAAGTCGGAATTCCAGATTACATACTTCTTAAGCCGGGTAGTCTTTCAGAAGAAGAATTTTCTATTATGAAGAAGCATGTTGATTATGGTGTAGATGCTTTAAAAAATAATTTATGTAATGAAGAAGATATACCAGATTTTATTGTAACAGCATTAGAGATAGTAAGTGGTCATCATGAGAAATATAATGGAACAGGATATCCAAAAGGGTTAAAAGGTGATGAAATTTCTCTGCCAGGTAGGTTGATGGCAATAGTAGATGTTTATGATGCACTTGTAAATAAAAGAATTTATAAACCCGAATTTAAACATAGTGAAGCAATAGAAATGATAAAAAAGGAAAAAGGGGAACATTTTGATCCTGAAATTACAGATGCATTTTTAGAAATTGAAGAAATAATGAATCAAGTAAATATAAAATACAGAAGTAATCTGTGAAATGCTTAATATTCAGCTTCTAAAGATAAAATTAAGTTTTTTAAGGATTTCGACTCTGCAGAGTCGACCGAGCTTTCCGGTCGCCCAATGTCGTCAACTTAAGTAAATTGCTGAGGCAATTTATGAGGCTCTGCCTCAAACTCCGCTTCTTTTTCTATCGCAAAAAGGAAGCAAAAAAGCTCTTAAAGCATAAGGATTTCGCTTTCTGCGGAAAGAGACCAAGGGCGTTGCCCTTTGGAAACCTACGATTTTTTGAAAAAAATCGAGTAAAACTTTAACTTTTTCCACTAAGTTGACGACATTGTCCGGTCGCCCTGGACCTTCGGTGAAACATGCATATGGCCGAATAGTAACGTAGAATGGAGGCATTATGAAAAAAATTCTATTTTTATTGATTGTTATTTTATTTTTATGGTATAGCAAAAGTTTGATATGTTTTTCAGAATCATTAACAATAAATTTAACAGAAGGTTTAATTGTTTTAGAAAATAATCAAAACGTAAAAATGGAAATTGATTCAAAAAATACTTCAATAAGCGAAAGTAAAAATAATGAAACAATAAAAGAATTAAGTGATGATGAAAATTATGATGATTATACTCAATTTATACAGGTAATAGTTTTGATAATTACAATATTTGTAGTTATTTTTTGTGTATCTATTTATTGGATAGTGATTTTAAAAAAAGAAATTCGTAAAAGAGAAATAATACAAAGAGATTTAGAAAGAGCAAAGAAAGAAGCTGATATGGCAAACAGTATAAAGTCGAGTTTTATGGCCAGAATGTCACATGAGATAAGAACACCTTTAAACGCAATTATAGGAATGTCTTATTTAATCAAAAAAACAAATCTAACAATATCCCAGTTCATGTATATAGAAAAGTTAAGTCAAGCATCTAACAACATGCTCGGAACAATAAATGATATTTTAGATTATTCAAAAATTGAAGCAGGAAAAGTTGAAATTGAAAATGCATCATTTAGTTTAGACCAAGTAATTCAAGATGTAGTTAGTATAGCTCTTTACAAAATATCTGAACAAGGAATTGACTTTAAATTAAAAAAAGACCCTCAAATTCCAAATTGGTTCTTTGGTGATTCAAAAAGAATTCAACAAATTTTATTGAACATTATAAACAACGCTGCAAAGTTTACAAACGTTGGAGAGGTTTATTTGGATATATCTTTGATTTCAAAAAAAGAAGACGAATATTATATTTCATTTACAATAAAAGATACAGGAATAGGGATGTCTGAAAAACAAGTAACAAAGCTATTTGAACCTTTTACACAGGCAGATATAAGTATAAACAGAAGATTTGGCGGAACGGGATTGGGATTATCAATAGTTAAAAATCTTATAGATATGATGTCTGGTGAAATAAAGGTTTTTAGTACACTAGGTGAGGGTAGTACATTTATTGTGAATTTGAGTTTTAAAATAGATGAAGAAAAAGAACGTGAGTTCAGAAAAAAAATAGAGACTTTTTCAATAAATAATATAAATGCCCTTATTCTCGAAAATACGGGAACAAGTTTGAACATATTGAATAGTTATTTGAATTCTTTTGGCGTATCATGTAAACTTACCACATCTCAAAATAGTGCAGTTTATCTTTTGGAAACAGAGAAAGAAAAACCTTTTAATCTATTTATTATTGATTATGAAACTCCTATTGAAGGTGGTTTTAAATTTATAGAAAATCTTAAAAAGAACAATAAGATATCAAATTTTCCAAAAATAATCATGCTTTTACCAAAAATGAGAGAGGATTTGTTAGAACAATTAAATTTATATGGAATAAATATAGGTGTAAATAAGCCTATAATACCATCTATCCTTTTTAATGCTATTTTAGATACATTTTCAAGTAAAATGGAACTGGAAAATAAAATGGTCAATCAAGAAAATGATTTATCGGTTCGCACAGATAAATTAATTTTACTTGTTGAAGATAACAGAACTAATCAACTAATTGCAAAATCACTATTAGAACAGGCAGGATTTAAAGTCATTATTGCAAATGATGGAGTAGAAGGTGTGGATTTATATAATAAAAATAAGGATAATATAAGTTTGATTCTTATGGATTTACATATGCCAAACTTAAATGGATATGATGCTTCTAAAGAAATACGAAAAACATCTCATGAAATTCCTATTGTAGCTATGACGGCAGATGTAATTCAAGGTGTAAAAAATAAATGTGAAGCAAGTGGAATAAATTATTATGTAAGCAAGCCTTTTGAACCAGATACTTTTATTAAAAAAATAAAAGACATTATTGATTCAGAAAAAAATGAAGAAGAAACGGTTATTGTTTTAGATAAAGAAAAAGGATTGAAGTTTTTAGGAAATAACCAACAGATTTATAATTTGGTTATAAAGGAATACTACAAGGAAAATCAAAATACTAAGGAGAAGCTATCTATTGCTATTTCAGAAAAAAGATATGATGATGCAGCACAGATTGTACATAAAATAAAAAGCAGTTCCGCAAATATAGGAGCTACTTCACTTTATAAAATATGTGTAGAATTTCAAAGGGTTTTAAAAGAAAAAGAAGAAAATGAAATTGAAATACTAAATGTAAAATTTGTAAATATGTTAAATCAGGTGCTCAAGGAAATAAAAGAATCTATATAGATATTTGATTTATGCATTTGACTGAATATCAACTGATTTTGTTTATTATTTACAAAATATAATGTTTATATTGACATAACATTAGATATATGGTAAAATAAATAAAATGAAGTATGGAGGAGTTAAAATGGATAAAAAGTGTACTTGTTGCGGAAGTTCTGAGGTTATTTTTGGGAAGGTTTATAGTACAGGTGGATTAGTTTTTATTCCAGAAAAGGAAAAAGGATTTATTCATAAAAGCTCCTATATTGATGCATATGCGTGTAAAAAGTGTGGAGAAGTATTTGGATTTAAACTTGCAAATAAACCAAGCAAATTAACAGATTGATTTTGGAAATTAAAAAAAATATACTGCTGTATTCAAGAAAATACAGCAGTATATTTTTTTAATTTCAGACACATGCTATATACCGAAGGTCCAGGGCGACCAGAAAGCCCGGTCGACTCCGCAGAGTCGAAACTCCATATAAAATTTTAAACCTATCATAGAATCTTCAGTTCCCAAAATACCGTGCAGAACATATAGCTAAACACGAAGCAACGTGTTTTTGAATTTCATACCATACATCCTTTCAAAATCATAATTTAAGTAAATCCGCACTTAAATCATAAACTATTATTCATATAAAATCAATAAACTTTTTAGCTATTTTATAAAAAGATTTAAAAAAAATAATAAAAAAATAGTATGTTTTTTGTATGTTGAAATTTAGAAAATTAATGTTTGTAATTATTTATCTTTTTTTATTAATGAATAATTATAAATAAGAATAAATTAATACTTTTTGCATAAATTTTATTTAATTTTTTTGTTTTTTGTTGACATTTTTGTTTTATGGGTGTAAAATGGAATGTATAATAATGTTTAGGGGGTAAGTTTTTGAAATTAGAGATTGAATTTGAATTGAAGAAAAATGATTGAAGACTGAAAGGAGGTAAAAATAGATGCTAATAAAACTTTTTTTTGAATTAGAAGAAGATATATTGCCTATTGATAATAAACGTATTTTTATTAGCTTTTTTAAAAAAAGTTGTGAAAATTATAGTTTGGAGTTATATAATAGGTTTTATGGTAATAATGAAAAAAAATTAAAAACATTTACTTTTTCAATTCGATTGAGTTCACCTGTTTTTAATAAGGAAGTTATAAATTTAAAAGATAATAAATTTGAAATTGTAATTTCTACAGGGGATTTTTGTGATGGAATAGATTTATATAATGCTTTTATTTCTCAAAAAAACAAGAAGTTTAGTTTTAATAATAATAGTTTTTTACTGAAACAAATACTATTAATGAATCATAAGAATATTTCAAATAAAAGTGTTAATATAAAAATGCTTTCACCACTTGTTGTAAGATGTCATGAAAAAGATTTGGTAGATAAGTATCTTGTATATTCAGACGAACAATTTGAAAGTAAGCTTTTTGAAATTGTTAGATATGAATTAAAAGAATTGTGTAATATAGATTTAGATAAATCTGATTTTAATATTAAAGCTTTAAATACAAGAAAGACTGTTGTTTATGCAATGGGAATACGTTTTTCTTGTTCAATAGGAATGTTTAATCTTAATACCACACCAGAAGCAATAAATGCACTTTATCAATATGGGATAGGTAGTAGACGTTCAGCTGGATTTGGTATGTTCGATATTATGTGAGGAGGTGTGTAATGGAAGATTTTATTACAATTGAATTGGGAAGTTCTTTTTTAATAAATGCGGGGATTTTAGGGTTTTTAAAATTCCTAAGACATAATGATGCAGAAGAAAATGTTGACTTTATAATAAAAGGTCAGTATCTATATGTATCAAAAAGTTATATCCTTGAAAAAGATATTTCTAATATGTATGTTGATACAATAGCGGGAATTTTTGAAAAAGAAACAAAACTTTATAATTTGATTTCAAAAAATGATTATATAAGTAGTTTGATTTCTGATGAAATAACAAAAGACGCAGAAAAAATTATAAAAAATTATTTTTCAGAGTTTGCAAAAACCATTGAAAAAAATAGTTTTAAAGCTGCTTACATTATAGCTGAAAATTATGAAAATATAATTAGTTTAAGTGATGATAAAATTAAAGATTTTAAGCAAGAGATTGAACTGAAAAGTAAGTTTGAAAAATACTGTGAAATTTTAAAAATAATTAAGCAAATTAGATTATATAATATTTTATTGTTTAAGGAGATCATGTATAGTAAAATAAATATTTTTTTTGAAAATACATCTTTCTTTTTGCCTAAAAATTTGAAAACACCAATTGAAAATCATTATAAAGATGATTTTTATGAACCTTTAGAAAATAGTGTGTTATCAGAAAATCAAAAGAAAAAAAGATGCATAGAGTGTTCTGAACTTTCTATTCAAACTCGTTCTATTTCATTTATGATTGATACTACTGATGATGTGGCAAGAAAAAAATCATACTATTGGAACTGTAATCCAGATGCTTATGTATGTGAAAAATGTGCATTTTTATATACTTTTGTTCCGCTTGGATTTGCTTTTTTAGGACAAGATGCAGTATTTATAAATAATAATAGAAGTATAGCAACTCTTGAAAAAATGATGAATACATATGAAGTAAAAAAAGAAACAGAAATAAATGGCAAAAGTAGATTTTATAAATCATTTATTGACTTAAAATCACAAATTTTAGAAAACAAACTTCATAATATTCAAGTTATAATTAGAAATAATAAAAAAAATCACTATCAATTTAATATTATAGATAAAGAAATGATTGAAAAATTAAGTGAATCTGCTTTATATTTGGATAGATTGGAAAAGAAATTTGTCAAAGATAATGAAGAGTTTATAAACGTTTATGATGAGGTATTTGATAACATTTTAAATAAACGTATCCAATATCCCCTTTTTAATAAGCTCTTTAAAATAGCATTAAAGGAAAATAGCAATACCAATTATTTATGGTATATATTAATAATTAATATTATTTTTAAAGGAGGTAGTCAATTGGAAAATTTAAAGAAAAATGTTGATATTGCATTTAATTCTGGAAAAGAAATGCGTGGTAAACTTGCTGATGGAATGAAAAATGTTGATATTGACAACAGTTTAAGAGGATTTGTTTACAAGCTGTCAAATGCTGTTTCTGTAAATAATCGTGATCAGTTTATTGATAGTGTTATAAGAGTGTATTCTGGGAAAGGGCTTCCAATGCCTTATATTTTTAAGGAATGTTTTAATTCTGATGAAATGTTCAAAGCAATTGGTCAAGGATTTATATTAGGACTTAAATATACTAAATATGAAAAGGAGAATAAAGCAGATGAGTAAAAAAGATGGAATGTCAATAAGTATGATTTTTGAGGCTTCAAGTGCAAACTATGGAGAGGGTATAGGAAATATATCGCAATTGAAAAAAATCACAAAAGGAAATGGTGAAGTTTACACATATATTTCAAGACAAGCTATTAGATATAATATAATTCAACAACTTAGATGGGACAATACTCCTGTTGCTGATATGGGAGTTGTACAATTTGCCCCAGAAGCAACAATTAAAGATTATGCTGAAATAGATCTTTTTGGATATATGAAAACAAGTAAAAAAGGTGATGAAAAAGGTGGTCAAAAAATTCGTTCAGCAGTTGTAAGACTTAGTAATGCAATTTCACTTGAACCATATAATTCTGATCTTGATTTTTTGACAAATATGGGTATGTCTAAAAGACAAGATGATTTACAAAATGCTATTGCACAAAGTGAAATCCATAAATCCCTTTATGCCTATACAGTTACAATTGATTTAGATAGAGTTGGTATTGATGAAAATGATGATATACAGCTTACTCAAGAAGAAAAAGCGGAAAGAGTAGTTAATTTTATAGAAAGCCTACAATTTTTGTGGAGAGATATAAAAGGTAGACGTGAAAACTTAAACCCTATTTTTGCTGTTGGTGGATTGTATGAAAGAAAAAATCCTTATTTTGAGGGAAGAATTGAACTTCTTAAAAACAATCTTAATATTGATTTAATAAAGGATGTAATTGATTCATGCGAAGATACTAAAAATAATACATACATCGCAAGTTTAAAGGGCAAATTTACTAATTCTAAAGAGGTGAATGAATTTGCTAAACTTTCTATAAATGATTTGTTTAGCAAACTTAAAGAGGAAGTGAAGTCTTACTATGCGTAAAGCAATAAGATTGAAGTTGTGGCAACAAATGCCCAATTACCGTAAACCAGCAAGTTTTTTAGTAAAAGAAAGTTATCCATTGCCACCATATTCAACAGTAATAGGTATGATACATAATGCTTGTGGTTTTACTGAATATCATGATATGTATGTAAGTATACAAGGAATAAACAAAAGTGAGGTTTCAGATCTTGCAACTTTATATAACTTTGGAATAAAGTATGATCCTACAAGACATCAAGCAAAAGTTAAAAATAATAAAGGTGAATATGATGGAATTAATATTGGACCAAAAAGTGTTCATTTGCTTACAGATGTTGAACTTTTAATTCATGTTTATCCTAAAAATATTGAAGAAATCGAAGTGATTTGTAATGGCTTACGAAATCCTGTAAAATATTTAAGTCTTGGAAGACATGAGGATATAGTAAGGATTGATGAAGTAAGCATTATAGAACTTTCTGAATGTGATGATGACGAAACTGAAATTGACTATTCAAGTGCATATGATATATATATTCCATTAAATCTTTTAGAAAAAGGTTCTGAGAGTAGTGGAACTATATATAACCTAAATAAGAAATTTGGGTATACTGGGAAAAAGAACGCTCAACAACGCTCATGGGAAGAAGTTGTAAAGGTTGTTCATGTAAGTAAAAATACAGCTATTTCGAGTGACATGATTTACTATGATAAAGAAGAAAAAACAATAGTCTGCTTTGCTTAAATAATTTAAAATGGACTCTGATAAAACAGGGTCTATTTTTGGAGGTGCATATGTTAGAACTTTTAGCAAAATCTAAATCAAAAGAAACAATAAGAGAGCATACGGATTTAGTATTAAAAGATTTTAGTGATATTTTGATTATGTATGGAGAATATTTTACTGATTCAGAAAAAGAAATGATAAGATGTTCATGTGAATATCACGATTATGGAAAATCTATTTATGGATTTCAAAAGGTTGTTGGAAATTCAGATATATTTAATTCATTAACCAAAGAAGATATTGAAAAAATAAAAGAATTTTATAAGAAAAATAATTTAAATTATTTTCCACATGGATATATTAGCCCAACTTTTTTACAATTAAAAGAGTTGAAAGAAAAGTTAGATATAGAATGTATTAAAATAATTGTCAATGCTATATTTAATCATCATGTTAGAGATATGCAAGATTTAAATTTAATAAATGAAATAATTGAAAATGATTTAAAAAAGAGGTTTCCTGATAAAAAATTCAACTATAAGTATAAGCAATATATTTTTTCAAAAGAAAATCTTGAAGATGATATATGGGTGAAATATGCTGTTGTAATCGGAATATTGAATAAATGTGATTATCATGCGAGTTCTCATAGTAGTGTAGAAATTGAAATTTCACCTTATAAAGATGGAAAAAGTATAGCTGAAATAGTTGAGAGTAAATTACCATCTTTAAGAAGTGTCCAAGCATTTATGAAGGAAAATAAAGAAAGCAGTCTTGTAGTAATAGCTTCAACTGGAATAGGAAAAACAGAAGCAGCACTTTTATGGGCGGATAAATGCAAGACTTTTTATACATTGCCTTTAAGAGTATCTATAAATGCTATATACCAAAGGGTAAAGGATAATTATAATTATGGCGTTGATAAAATATCATTATTACATTCGGACGCATTGTCATTTTTACTTGAAAATAATGAAGAAAAAGAAAATGCTATTTTAAAAGACGAAATTACAAGGAAACTATCATATCCATTGACTGTATGCACTGTTGACCAACTGTTCACTTTTGTGTATAAATATCGAGGAAGTGAAATCCTACTTGCAACGTTAAAATATTCTAAGCTTATAATAGATGAAATTCAAGCTTATTCACCTGATTTAGTAGCTAAAATTATATGTGGATTAAAATTAATCACAATGTGTGGTGGTAAATTTGCTATAATAACCGCTACAATGCCTCCTGTTTTTGAGTATTTTATGAGAATTGAAAACATACAGTATAAGAATGCAGAAAAACCTTTTTTAAGTATTCAAAAATCAAGGCATTTCATAAGCTTTCAAGAAAATGAGTTTGATATTGATAAAATAAAAGCTGATGGAATAAATAAAAAAGTACTAGTCATTTGTAATACTGTATCAAAAGCACAAGAGTTATTTGAAAAAATAGGTTCTGCAAGACTATTGCATTCTAAATTTATAAAAAAACATAGAAAAATGTTAGAAGATAAAATTCTTGAGTTTACAAATGAAAATAATAATGAAAATGGTATATGGATTTCAACTCAAATTGTTGAAGCAAGCTTAGATATAGACTTTGATGTTCTATATACAGAAATGAGTACTGCAGACAGTTTACTTCAAAGACTAGGGCGTTGTTATCGTCGTAGAGAATATGATAATGATAAACCAAATGTATATATATATAATACTGGAAATGGAATAGGTAAAGTCTATAATAAGGAAATTTATGAACGTTCAATTAAATATATTTTAGATTATAATAATCAAATATTTAATGAAGAAGATAAAATGAGTTATGTAAATAAAGTTTATGAAATTGAAGAATTGAAAAATACGGAATATTTCAAAAATTTAAAAAGTGAATTGTTAAAGTGTAAAAATATTATTCCAGGAATATTTAATAAGGAAGAAGCCAAAAAACAGTTTAGAGATATAACATCTTACACAGTTATACCATTGAAAATTTACAATGAGGAAACTAATAAAATAGATGAAGCAATGGAATGTATTATGAATTCTAATAATAGAATAGATAAAATTTCAAAAAAAGAATTTATTAATTCACTAACTTTATCTGTTTCAAAAATTAATAATGATGATTATTATCAAATGGGAGATATAAAGAATTTAAAAATTCATATTGCAGGATTAGTTTATGATTTTGATGAAGAAAATTGTTTTGGTGCTGGTTTGACAAAGGAAAAATACATTCAAAATGTGATGTAATTTTGGGAGGAACAAAATGAAAGAAATAAGCGGTATGATGATTTATTATTATGTTGTATGTAAAAGGAAATTATGGTATTTTGATAAACGTATTTCTATGGAACAAGAAAATGAAAATGTTCAAATAGGAAAACTTTTAGATGAAGAATCATATCAAAGAGATGAAAAACATATAAATATAAACAACGTAATAAATATAGATTTCATTAAGTCAAAAGGGATTTTACATGAAATAAAGAAAAGTAAAAAAATTGAAGAAGCATCTATTTTACAAGTTAAATATTATTTATATTATTTAAAAAAATATGGAGTAGATAATATAAAAGCAAAATTAGATTATCCATTATTAAAAGAAACTTTAGATATTGAACTAAAATTAGAAGATGAAATAGAAATAGAAAAAATATGTGAAAATATACAGGTTATTATTAGTTTGAGTAAACCACCAGAAAAAGAGAATTTGAAAATATGTAAATCATGTGCTTATTATGATTTATGTTATATATAACTTGAAAGGGTATAATTATGAAAGATACTTTTTATATTTATAACAACGGAACTTTAAAAAGAAAAGATAATACATTGCAATTTGTAAATGAAAACAATGAAAAAAGAGATATACCTATAGAAAGAATTTCAGATATATATGTTATGGGTGAATTAAATCTTAATACAGCAATGTTAAATTTTATATCGAAATATGGAATAACCATGCATTTCTTTAATTATTACAGTTTTTATACAGGAAGTTATTATCCAAAAGAACAACTCTTATCAGGAAGTTTGCTTGTTAAACAAGTAGAATATTATACAGACAATGAGAAAAGATTAAACTTGGCCAAAAAAATCATTGAGGCAGCGGCGGACAATATTTATAGAAATTTGAGATACTATAATTCAAGGGGAAAAGATCTTCAAGGATTTATGGATGAAATTGATAATTTGAAAAAACAAATTCCTAAATGCAATTCTGTAAATGAATTGATGGGATATGAGGGTAATATCAGAAAAGTTTATTATTCTTCTTGGAATATTATTATTGATCAAAATATTGAATTTGTAAAAAGAGTTAAAAATCCACCTGATAATATGATAAATACATTGATTTCATTTGTAAATACTTTGATTTATACTCGTACACTAAGTGAAATATACAACACACAGTTAAATCCTACTATTAGTTATCTGCATGAACCAGGAGAAAGGCGGTTTTCATTGTGTTTAGATATATCTGAAATATTTAAACCATTGATAGGAGATAGATTGATTTTTTCTCTTTTGAATAAAAAACAAATAACTGAAAAAAGTTTTACGAAAAGCTTAAATTATTTACATCTAACAAAAGAAGCTTCACAAAAAATTATGGCTACTTTAGATGAAAAACTTAAAACAACAATAACACATAAAGATTTAAACAAAAAAGTTTCATATGAGTATTTAATAAGATTAGAATGCTATAAGTTAGTTAAACATCTTTTGGATGAAAAAGAGTATTCTGGGTTTAAAATATGGTGGTGATTTTATGTATATTGTTTTAGTTTATGATATTTCTTTTGAAGAAAATGGTCAAAGGAGATTGAATAGAGTTTTTAAAATTTGTAAAAAATATTTATCGCATATTCAAAACTCAGTTTTTGAGGGTGAAATTTCTGATGTTCAACTATTAAAATTGAAATCTGAAATTAACAAAAATATTAAAGAAAATTTAGATTCTATAATTATTTTTAAAAGTAGACAAGAAAAGTGGTTGGATAAAGAATTAATGGGGTTGCAGGAAGATAAAACCAGTTTGTTCTTGTAGCTGTCGATATCCAATACTGCAAAAAATGCAGGGGTATGACAACAATGTAAATGTGTTGATTTGTAAAAAAATATTGTTTTTATTGTTGAAATATGATAAAATAAATTAGTAATGATTTATATAGACAATTATACGTTAAGAAAAGACGTATTTAAGTGTCTGAAAATGTTACGACTTTAAATCTCACCATATTGGAATGTAAATGAGGCAAAAGCCCGGAGGCAGAGAAAAAAAAAGCCCTTTAAATCTCACCATATTGGAATGTAAATCTATGCGACTTAATTCGCTTAATATATAACATGTAACTTTAAATCTCACCATATTGGAATGTAAATAAAGAAATAATAAAAAAACAATATAATCAAAAAAGGCTTTAAATCTCACCATATTGGAATGTAAATAAAAGAATTTAAAACAGAATATAACCAGTTCAAAACCTTTAAATCTCACCATATTGGAATGTAAATGATAGAACAAAAGAAATACTTGACTTTACAAACTTTACTTTAAATCTCACCATATTGGAATGTAAATTCAATTCAAAGTAAAAATTCATTTAGAACACCCCAACTTTAAATCTCACCATATTGGAATGTAAATAAAACATTAAATAACATTGATGTTAATTTGCTAAGCCTTTAAATCTCACCATATTGGAATGTAAATCATTTAAAAAATAACGTGTTAATGTATCTATAGTGGGCTTTAAATCTCACCATATTGGAATGTAAATGACGCGGATGACGTGCAATGCATATTGCCGGGCACAGCTTTAAATCTCACCATATTGGAATGTAAATGGATCAGACGAGGAAGCTGCTAAAAATATTCAGAACTTTAAATCTCACCATATTGGAATGTAAATATTTTATCTAACTTAGCTGTGCATTTTTCAGCTAAACCTTTAAATCTCACCATATTGGAATGTAAATAGTGATGTTTGAAGATTCAAGCAAATTGGATAAAACCTTTAAATCTCACCATATTGGAATGTAAATGTGGGCTGATTTTATGCAAAATAAATACCCTGGTTCTTTAAATCTCACCATATTGGAATGTAAATGTATTGCTTTTATGTCTCCTGCTGTGCCTCCTGCTGCTTTAAATCTCACCATATTGGAATGTAAATGTATTTACTGTAATTGCTAGTTTTGTAACTAGTTACTTTAAATCTCACCATATTGGAATGTAAATCATTTAAAATAACGTGTTAATGTGTCTATAGTGGGGCTTTAAATCTCACCATATTGGAATGTAAATACAGTACATGAATAATCGTGTACTGTAAGGGGCTTTCTTTAAATCTCACCATATTGGAATGTAAATTAAAATGACAAAATCAATTCCATTTTCTTTCAATTCTTTAAATCTCACCATATTGGAATGTAAATCTAATAAAATTGGAAAAAGATTTATATATGCAGATACTTTAAATCTCACCATATTGGAATGTAAATTACGCAATGTCGGAAACTGGTGCATATCCTACCAGTCTTTAAATCTCACCATATTGGAATGTAAATTAATAACGCTGATTATTCAAATTTTTATAATCAAGGCTTTAAATCTCACCATATTGGAATGTAAATAACATCTCTTTAAATTCACTATATACAAATTTTTTGCTTTAAATCTCACCATATTGGAATGTAAATTTATCAATTATGAATTCATCAAATACAATTTGCCCCCTTTAAATCTCACCATATTGGAATGTAAATATCTATCTAAAAAATCCCTCATAGCAAGAGTTCTAACTTTAAATCTCACCATATTGGAATGTAAATAACATTGTTTGAGCTCCCGCAAGTCCGTCAATATAACTTTAAATCTCACCATATTGGAATGTAAATGATATCCCCCCATACGCTGACGGTAAAGCCCCCACCTTTAAATCTCACCATATTGGAATGTAAATGCAAATTGTTGCACACTAATGTCCATTAAATCAGGCTTTAAATCTCACCATATTGGAATGTAAATAATTTTTTAGAATGTACTTCTAATATTGCACTTAATCTTTAAATCTCACCATATTGGAATGTAAATAACTGCACCATCTTCATATTCTTCAGGCAATGCCCCCTTTAAATCTCACCATATTGGAATGTAAATTTTTATTGTAAATAGCTGAAATAACTCCACTTACACTTTAAATCTCACCATATTGGAATGTAAATCACTAAAAGACTTGAAGAATGTAATAGCAATATTTGCTTTAAATCTCACCATATTGGAATGTAAATTTATCATCATTGCTATTGACATCATTAACAGCATAGCCTTTAAATCTCACCATATTGGAATGTAAATTCCTGCACCTAAATTATGTATCCATATAAAGCCTAACTTTAAATCTCACCATATTGGAATGTAAATTCTGGCAATGTTTGTAGCCTTTCAAATTCTGTTTGCTTTAAATCTCACCATATTGGAATGTAAATATCTTAAAAAATGCGTTGATGTCGAGCCGGCCGCTCTTTAAATCTCACCATATTGGAATGTAAATATTATAATCGACTTATTTAATACTTTTGCACCAACTTTAAATCTCACCATATTGGAATGTAAATTGTTTCTTTGTTCATCAAATTTAAAATTTCTTTTTCCTTTAAATCTCACCATATTGGAATGTAAATGTTATACGTCCTGCATCTTCACTTCCAAGCCAAACCTTTAAATCTCACCATATTGGAATGTAAATATATATATGTTGACAATATGGATTATCATCTTGTTTCTTTAAATCTCACCATATTGGAATGTAAATCCGAACAGTTCAACGCCAAAGGTTTACACACTAATCTTTAAATCTCACCATATTGGAATGTAAATATAACTGGACTACCGATATAAATAGTTTATTATCTCACTTTAAATCTCACCATATTGGAATGTAAATTAAATTTAATTGCGTTTGCAAACGTACTTACACATGCTTTAAATCTCACCATATTGGAATGTAAATTCAATACCAGCGTCAAGGTATGGAACTTTTATTATCCTTTAAATCTCACCATATTGGAATGTAAATTAAATTGGTGTTAATCTCTGTGTGTCTGAAACATCACTTTAAATCTCACCATATTGGAATGTAAATTCAAAAAACGAAAACACGTTGACAACTGGGCGTGTCTTTAAATCTCACCATATTGGAATGTAAATGATATACCTCTAGTGCCTGTTATTGTAAAATCATATCTTTAAATCTCACCATATTGGAATGTAAATGTTACAAAAATATAGTTTGATTTTAAAAGCACTTAACTTTAAATCTCACCATATTGGAATGTAAATTAATCTAAAATTTGATGGAATGTTCATAATTGACTATCTTTAAATCTCACCATATTGGAATGTAAATGATAATTGTTGAATTGATATTTCTATTGTATTTGGCTTTAAATCTCACCATATTGGAATGTAAATTAATATTTATCAAGGTATTTTATACCACCTTGATACCTTTAAATCTCACCATATTGGAATGTAAATATAATATAAAGTTTTTAAGAGCTGTTTCTGTTGTCTTTAAATCTCACCATATTGGAATGTAAATTGATATACTAATAAAAGGAGGTGGACTATATGGAATCTTTAAATCTCACCATATTGGAATGTAAATCCTTGATTGTAAAAATTTGAATAATTAGCGTTATTCTTTAAATCTCACCATATTGGAATGTAAATAATCTTTGAAATGGTTATACGCAACAGGAATATCCTTTAAATCTCACCATATTGGAATGTAAATAACAAATCACGGTAGGTGATGCAATAGATAATTATACTTTAAATCTCACCATATTGGAATGTAAATGCGGAAAGCGGTAATCTCCTCATATTTCCTTCATGCTTTAAATCTCACCATATTGGAATGTAAATCGCGTCATCAACATATCTTAAGTCAAAATCACACGCTTTAAATCTCACCATATTGGAATGTAAATTTACTTGCTAAATATTCTTGAGCCCATTTAGTTAACTTTAAATCTCACCATATTGGAATGTAAATATGTCCGTTTCTTCTGTTAATCCTTTTCTGCTTTCCTTTAAATCTCACCATATTGGAATGTAAATATAAATTGATTGTTTGACGGCGGAATAAAAGGTATTCTTTAAATCTCACCATATTGGAATGTAAATACTATATATAATTCTTCATTGTATGACAATTCGTTTCCTTTAAATCTCACCATATTGGAATGTAAATCACAACTTTTGTAGATTGCTCATTACAAACTTTTACCTTTAAATCTCACCATATTGGAATGTAAATAAAGTTAGATATAGTGTTAATTTTCTTGATTTACCTTTAAATCTCACCATATTGGAATGTAAATCTCTTTAATACGTTATCACTCTGTCACTGCCATATCTTTAAATCTCACCATATTGGAATGTAAATTTGTTTGCGGTATTTATGCCACTACTTGTTGTTGCCCTTTAAATCTCACCATATTGGAATGTAAATGTTGCAACTGTGTTTTCAATGTAGTTTTCACTTACACTTTAAATCTCACCATATTGGAATGTAAATACAGGCACAAATAGGATAGCAACTAGTTTAGATGGCTTTAAATCTCACCATATTGGAATGTAAATTTTGTCACCGTTAAACTCTATTTCTACGCATGTAACTTTAAATCTCACCATATTGGAATGTAAATATTAAAAATGAGCATATAGTCATTAATGTTGCAATCTTTAAATCTCACCATATTGGAATGTAAATTGTGCAAATAGATTTCCTTTTTTAACAACGTAACACTTTAAATCTCACCATATTGGAATGTAAATTCGCTATCAATTATTATTTCCAATCTTGGATTGCCTTTAAATCTCACCATATTGGAATGTAAATCAACTTTAGTTAAAAAGTCAAGGGCAACAGAAAGGGCTTTAAATCTCACCATATTGGAATGTAAATCAACAATGAACTTAGGAAACTTAAAAGAATACAAAGCTTTAAATCTCACCATATTGGAATGTAAATCCCAACAGTACACGAACTATCTTGTACTGTAAGGAGCTTTAAATCTCACCATATTGGAATGTAAATTATTTTTTCAAGCCATTTTCAAAGTGTCTCGCTATGCCTTTAAATCTCACCATATTGGAATGTAAATATCAAAAAACTGCATATACTTACTAAAGTTGCTATCTTTAAATCTCACCATATTGGAATGTAAATATCAAGTTGTTGCAAATAATACAACAACTGCAGAAACTTTAAATCTCACCATATTGGAATGTAAATTACTTTTACACCATCTATCGATTTGATTGCCTTTTCTCTTTAAATCTCACCATATTGGAATGTAAATCGATTAATGCAATTACGATTTCTGTGACTATCGTTGCTTTAAATCTCACCATATTGGAATGTAAATCATATGATATTTGTATTATTTAGATGCTCGTATACTTTAAATCTCACCATATTGGAATGTAAATATAACGATTTAAATCGTCTCTGATTACAACGCTAAACTTTAAATCTCACCATATTGGAATGTAAATTTTGACGAATACATTATTTTATTTGTGCCGCTCATCTTTAAATCTCACCATATTGGAATGTAAATCTGTCGACTAGACACGAGCAACTGAGGGACAAAAACTTTAAATCTCACCATATTGGAATGTAAATGAAGAAGTGGGATACTCTGTTTGGCTTGCGGATATTGCTTTAAATCTCACCATATTGGAATGTAAATAATTTACTTTAAAGATATAAAAGCTTGTAAAAAAGCTTTAAATCTCACCATATTGGAATGTAAATATTTTGAAAATCAGCTAAAGCAAACCAAAATCGAACCTTTAAATCTCACCATATTGGAATGTAAATAACAACTCTTTAAATTCAGCATAGACAAATTTTTTACTTTAAATCTCACCATATTGGAATGTAAATGTATTAGACATGGTGGGATGTGGGAATAACATTTATCTTTAAATCTCACCATATTGGAATGTAAATTACTTTGGGTATTACCTGAAAATTGTTGGACACTAACTTTAAATCTCACCATATTGGAATGTAAATAACAACTCTTTAAATTCAGCATAGACAAATTTTTTATCTTTAAATCTCACCATATTGGAATGTAAATGCTCCAACACTTTTCACAATCAGCCCCTGGCCCCCCTTTAAATCTCACCATATTGGAATGTAAATCTGTTTGTACCAGCTAAACTTACAACAGTAATTTCCTTTAAATCTCACCATATTGGAATGTAAATGTAATACGCCTTATTCTCTTAAACGGTGCTTTGACTTTAAATCTCACCATATTGGAATGTAAATACAGCGATTATCTCATCGTTTATAATAATAGCTGTTCTTTAAATCTCACCATATTGGAATGTAAATATCTCGAGATGATGCAATTTATCAGTATACGCATAACTTTAAATCTCACCATATTGGAATGTAAATCCAATCGCTTATTTACTCATTTTACATTTTAGTATACTTTAAATCTCACCATATTGGAATGTAAATTTACCAATACAATTATATCTATGCGTAGCAGCAACGCTTTAAATCTCACCATATTGGAATGTAAATATGGGTATATTAAACAAGGAGATGTTTTAGGCACCTTTAAATCTCACCATATTGGAATGTAAATTACAAACAGAGAAAAGGATATATTATGGAAAACATACTTTAAATCTCACCATATTGGAATGTAAATTATTTTTCAACCGTCGAAAAAGCGGAGGAAATGTTGCTTTAAATCTCACCATATTGGAATGTAAATGTGCCACGCTCTCCGTGCATGATTAACCCCATATTACTTTAAATCTCACCATATTGGAATGTAAATGCCCCTGTTATTGTGATTGCTGTATCCCCAATCTCCTTTAAATCTCACCATATTGGAATGTAAATATTAGTACCCTCCAGTTTTTGTTTCCATATATTAAGCTTTAAATCTCACCATATTGGAATGTAAATGAAGCACGCGTTTAGGGGGTATCTCAACTATCTAACTTTAAATCTCACCATATTGGAATGTAAATTACATGCTTGTAATGTTTCCTCGTCACCATCCTCGACTTTAAATCTCACCATATTGGAATGTAAATCATTATTCATTATTTGATTAACTATATTTTTATACTCTTTAAATCTCACCATATTGGAATGTAAATCCTGAACTAGTGCCATAATGTGACACATAAGCACCCCTTTAAATCTCACCATATTGGAATGTAAATTTTATAACCGATAATTGTATATCTAAATCCATGAACCTTTAAATCTCACCATATTGGAATGTAAATTGTTTCAACTGAGTGCAACTATCAGTTCCAAGTGTTCTTTAAATCTCACCATATTGGAATGTAAATCACAGCACATGATAAATCGTGTGTTGTAAGGGGCTTTACTTTAAATCTCACCATATTGGAATGTAAATCACACCACGGTTAAAAGCATTATTAATTATTTTTTCTTTAAATCTCACCATATTGGAATGTAAATAAGGCGAAAAAACAGATTGAATTTAACATCAATAGCTTTAAATCTCACCATATTGGAATGTAAATAAATTAACATCTTTTCCCTTATACTTTGGGTTTAGCTTTAAATCTCACCATATTGGAATGTAAATTTTTGTAGGAATGTTATATATGTTTTCGGTTGCATACTTTAAATCTCACCATATTGGAATGTAAATCATTTATAATAGAGACAGTTAGCGAGCATCTTAGAACTTTAAATCTCACCATATTGGAATGTAAATACTATAGCTAGTACATAGGGGTGGATTTATGTTTGAACTTTAAATCTCACCATATTGGAATGTAAATGTAAAGACGGAAGAGCTTACACAATGCCAGAGGGCACTTTAAATCTCACCATATTGGAATGTAAATCGTAATGTCACAGCAACAGCAGGAGGCACAGCAGGACTTTAAATCTCACCATATTGGAATGTAAATCAATTAAAAGCGGAGTTGCTTCGATTAATGCAATTACTTTAAATCTCACCATATTGGAATGTAAATTTCTTAAATGCAATTTCAATACGTTCCATTTTTCCTTTAAATCTCACCATATTGGAATGTAAATTCTTTAAATAACGTGTTAATGTGTCTATAGTGGGGACTTTAAATCTCACCATATTGGAATGTAAATTCTTTTAGAGGAGTATGTTTTCCCTCCACCACGGTTCTTTAAATCTCACCATATTGGAATGTAAATCACTTATGCAGTTGGAGATATGGTTGAGTTATATTTCTTTAAATCTCACCATATTGGAATGTAAATAACAATGCAGGATATAACCTCTTAAGCGATTTACACTTTAAATCTCACCATATTGGAATGTAAATCATAATTTGTCGCCTGATTAGGTAAAGTGTATATATCCTTTAAATCTCACCATATTGGAATGTAAATGTAAGCGATTGGATATATGACGAGGTAACTAAGCACTTTAAATCTCACCATATTGGAATGTAAATACTATGTTTGAGAGACTAAAACAAAAATTTGCAGACTTTAAATCTCACCATATTGGAATGTAAATTGATAAAAACATTTAGTTTAACAGCAAACACAGAATCTTTAAATCTCACCATATTGGAATGTAAATTTTAATTGACATCGAGCAATTTAATATTGACAAACTCTTTAAATCTCACCATATTGGAATGTAAATAGGTAGATTGGGATTATTAATACATTATACTGCTGGCTTTAAATCTCACCATATTGGAATGTAAATATTGAAAGACAAGGCAAACGAAATGATTTAGATGCTCCTTTAAATCTCACCATATTGGAATGTAAATTTTTTTAAATCAGATAATTTCATAATTTTAATTCTCCCTTTAAATCTCACCATATTGGAATGTAAATTCAAAAAATATTGTTTTTGCTCTACCAATCGTTGCCTTTAAATCTCACCATATTGGAATGTAAATTTTTGTAAATAAGATCTTGATTATATAAAGCTGTTGCTTTAAATCTCACCATATTGGAATGTAAATGCTGTATTGTTTGAGCAAGCCTTGCAGCAAAAAAACTTTAAATCTCACCATATTGGAATGTAAATATGTCCACTTCTTCTGTTAACCCTTTTCTACTTTCGCTTTAAATCTCACCATATTGGAATGTAAATCTAAGGTTGATGAAATGCAAAAGTCTTTTACTACTCTTTAAATCTCACCATATTGGAATGTAAATAGAGCAGCGACTATATTATTCCTTGGTCGGATGAATCTTTAAATCTCACCATATTGGAATGTAAATAACAAGGTTTAGTCCATTTGTATGACAAAGGACAGCTTTAAATCTCACCATATTGGAATGTAAATTAGCTAATTTTAATTCAATCATTTGTTCTAAATTTACTTTAAATCTCACCATATTGGAATGTAAATGTTGATACCCCCAACATTTTTGCAACTTTTGAAAAACTTTAAATCTCACCATATTGGAATGTAAATGTTTGTGTTATTGTACTTAAATCTTGACCGTCTAATACTTTAAATCTCACCATATTGGAATGTAAATGTTACTATTGCAGGCTGTCTTACTATAGTTTTCTGCCTTTAAATCTCACCATATTGGAATGTAAATTAAGTCCAATAGTTTCCTCTTTCAAAATCCAACAACTTTAAATCTCACCATATTGGAATGTAAATCTAAGATATCCTCGCAACTTCTGTAATGGTATTTTCCCTTTAAATCTCACCATATTGGAATGTAAATACTGGTCTGCTAAGTCGTTGTTTTGATTTAAGCCACTTTAAATCTCACCATATTGGAATGTAAATAATGTAATTGAGCTAAATGGGATTTGATTTCCTGCTCTTTAAATCTCACCATATTGGAATGTAAATCTAGAGGAACAGAACCAATACGAGAAAGTGGACGAACTTTAAATCTCTCCTAATTGGAATTTAATTGAAAAACATCCAAACAAAATAAGATGCAATATTCTGCAAAATAACCACAGAATATTGCATCTTTTATGTTTATATAATCAGTTAAAAATATAATTAGAGATATTTTATTATTTTAATAATTTTTAAATTTAATGGAAAGTAAGCTTGACATTTAAAAAATTATATGTTATTATCTATATGTAAAGCAAACTTTCCATAGAAAGGGGTTATAAATTGAAAAATCGGTTAGAAGAATTAAGGAAACAACTTGGAATCAAACAGGAAGATTTAGCTATCGCCCTTGAGGTTTCACGTCAGACAATAGGTTCATTGGAAAACGGACGGTATAATCCATCTATAATACTTGCTTTCAAGATAGCTAAATATTTCAATATGACTGTAGAAGAAATTTTTATTTATGAGGAGGAAAAACAATGAACAAGAAAATTAAGTCATATGTTTTTTACATAGGTGTTATCATATTTGTGTGTGGGCTTTTGTTGAAATTTATTATTCCAGAATCAAATGAGACAATCCGAGGATTGCCATTTGTTTTGAGTGGATTTGGTACAGGAATTATTTTTGTGGGAATAGTAGGTATGTACAGAGAAAAATTGTTAAAAAATGATCCTACAAAGGCAAAGCAATTTGAAATTGATGAGAATGATGAGCGTAATATCAGTTTAAGAGAAAAGGCAGGTTACGCTACATGGTATATTTCACTTTTGTCATTGGCTGGTATCATACTTGTTTTTATTACTTTGGATAATAAACTTGCATGTGGTCTGACATTTGGTGTATTATTAATTCATATATTTGGCTTTCAGATAATGATGCATATTTATAACAAAAAAATATAGATCATGTTGATTATTTAACTTGAAATTTATAATGTTTTTCAAATTACAGATATATTTAAACCAATATCTCTATAATGAAATAACTTCGTGATAGAATTAATATTAAATTGTATATTTGTAGAACATTAGTTTAATAATACAGAAAGTACGTGAATTTTATGAATAAAGATTGGTCAGAATTAAACAGCCACATGCAGAAACAATTGAAAAAAGTAACTTTTATTGAAGGAATAAACTCTCTTTTAGAACTTAGAGAAACTTTAATGAATGAGATACTTTCATGGAAAAATATATTGCAAAATGAAGATTATTATGCAATCCCATTTATAAATGCAAACGGTTATCATAGTAAAACAATTGTATATTCATTGTGGCATATTTTTAGAATTGAAGATATTGTAGTAAATACATTGATAAAAAATAATGAGCAAATTTTCTTTAAAGAAGATTATCAAAGGAAAATAAATTCTTCAATAATTACTACAGGAAATGAATTGGTAAAAGAGAACGTTGCTGAGTTTTCAAAAAAATTAGATATAGATGAATTACATAACTATATTTTTTCAGTAAAAACAGCAACAGATATATGGATTAAAACAATAGATTTTTGTGAGTTGAGCAGAAAATTCGGTTTGGAGGAGATAAACAAAATCAAGCAATTGAAAGTCGTAAGTACAGATGAAAATGCAAGATGGTTAATTGATTACTGGTGTAATAAAGATGTTAAAGGAATTATAAAAATGCCTTTGTCAAGACATTGGATAATGCATATTGAAGCATCTATTCGTATTATAAAAGGATTAAAAAAGATTACTATTTAGCCTCTAAAGGGAAAGTTTACGGGTTCGTAAGGGTTTCGACTTTGCGGAGGCGACTAGGCTTTCAGGTCGCCCTGGACCTTCTGGAAACATTTCTTCCTATAATATGACCTAATAGCAACAAAAAAGATGCAATAATCTATAAAATTAATACAGACGATTGCATCTTTTGAATTTTGATGGTATAATTGACTAAAAACTTTTTGAAAAAACATTATAAATTGAAAGGTTTATTACTATGGATTTTTTAGGCGATGTTAAATATGAAGAAACATTAAAAATACTTAGAGATGAAATAAAACTTGAACCAATTTATTTGGAATTTAAAAAATGGTTAAAAGATAAATTTGGAATTATAACTTATAACTTTATTTTATCAAAAATAAAAGAGGAAAATTTAGAAATATGTATACTATTAGCCTCCAAATCAGATTACATGTCTATGTTAAAATCAAATAAATATGAATTCAATAAAAGAAAGCAAGATGAAATTCAAAAAAAATTTTGTTTTTTGGTTGAAAAATACAAGTTAGCAAACGAATATAATTATAACGATATTTATATTGATTATAAGGACTTTTCTTCAGTGATAAAAGAAAATATAAATAATAAAGTTTTAAGTAATAAAAAAGAATATTTTAAGAACAAATATTTACATTCTTCATTTTGTTGTATATATGCAATTGGAGCGAGTGTAGCAGTTTTTTTTCACAAAGATATAGATGTGAAAATAAATATAAAAAATGGAGTAAGTGAGACTATAAAGAAAGAGTATTTTAGAGCAATAAAGGAGATTGACGAGTTCAATGTTTTTAGTTTTGACGAATTTATTATGACTTTTGATAGCAAAGAAAATCTTGATAAAAATTATAATAGTAATATATATGCTTATGGCTATAAGTAAAAATAAGTTACTATTGAGTCACAAAATATAAAGTTTACGATTTTACAGGGATTTCGACTCTGCTAAGTCGACCGGGTTTTCCAGTCACCTTGGATCTTCGATACAAAATCTCTGTCTTATACATTGGCTGAATAGTAACAAAAATAATAAGTTTACATTTTGGAGGATTAGTTATGAAATGTTCTAGTTTGGAAGAAGTAAGGGAAAATATTGATAGAATTGATAACGAGATTATAAATCTTATTGCACAGAGGGGTAAATATGTAGTTCAAGCCTCTTCATTTAAAAAAGATGAACAGGGAGTAAAAGATTCGAGTAGAGTAGAAAAAGTTATATCAAAAGTTAGAGAAAAAGCTGATATGTATGGAGCAAACGCAGATATGATAGAGACACTTTATAGAGAAATGATTTCAAGGTTCATAGATATGGAAATGTCAGAGTTTAGAAAGAAGTAATTATAAATTATGAGGAGGTAATTAAAAAATGGAAAGAAAAATCAATCAACAGGTTACAGGTTATAAGGCAGAAGATGGTGCTGGCGTAAAACTGGTTAGAGTTTTGGACAATGAAACGGTATATGATTATGATCCTATTTTATTGCTAGATTCATTTGACAGCAAAAATCCCAATGATTATATAGCTGGATTTCCAATGCATCCTCATAGAGGAATAGAAACTATTAGTTATGTGTATCGTGGGAAAATGACACATAGAGATAGTTTGGGAAATGAGGATACAATATCTGATGGAGAAGTTCAATGGATGACTGCTGGCTCTGGTATACTACATGCAGAAAAGTTGCCTGCTTCTGAAAGAATGCTTGGTGTTCAACTGTGGTTAAATCTACCTGCAAAGGATAAGATGGTTCAACCAGCTTATAAAAGTATTAAAAATTCAGAAATAGAAGAAATTAAATTTGAAAATGGTAAGCTTAGATTGCTAGCTGGTGAATACAATGGTAAAAAAGGTTTTATGAGTAAATACCTACCGTTAGATTATTATGATATACATTTAAAGTCAAATGCATCTATCGAATTAAAGACAGAAATAGATCGTTCAATTATGATTTTTACACTAGTAGGTGAGGCATATATTGGGGGTACACTTGTAAAAGAAAAAACAGCTGTAAAGCTTACTTTGGGAGAACGTGTTCATATAAAGGCGGCAGATAAAGCTGCACAAGTTTTGTTTGTTAGTTCAACTATGATAGATGAACCTATAGTTTGGGGCGGTCCTATTGTAATGAATACAAAAGAAGAACTGAAAAAGGCGATGGAAGATTTAAGAAATGGAACGTTTTTGCAAAGTAAAATTAAATATTAAATTAAATACATAATAAAAAATACCCCCACAAAATCAGAAAAGAATTGATTTTGTGGGGGTTATTAAGAAGGTTAGAGACAATTGGCGGAGATTTCGACTCTGCGGAGTCGACCGGGCTTTCCGGTTAGCTCTAAACCTTTAGGGAATAAATTTTTTAATCATAATGTTATTTACAAAAGTTATAGTATTTTTATATAATTATATTTAAAATAGTAAAGGTTTAATAAAACAAAATCAACAATTTGTAAAATTATTATATAAACTATTTTATTTTTTGAAATAATATGTTATAATAATGAAGTTCTTATTAATTTAACAACAAAGAAGGAGCTTTTTATTCATATGCCTATTATTGTTACAGAAATCAAAACCTCATTGGATACAAAAAAAGAAGATATAATATCTATAGCTGTTAAATCTTTAGATTTAAATTTAAACATGATTAAATTTATTGATATATATAAAACTTCTTTAGACGCAAGAAAACAAAATGATATTCATTTTGTAAATTCGGTTTATATAGAATTAAAAGAGACTTCTTTAGAAAAATCAATATGTGAAAAAAACAATAAAATTCTTTATATGGAAAATTACAAATACACTCCTATAATTTCTACTGAAAAACATGATGGAGATATTGTAATAGTTGGTTTTGGACCAGCGGGTATTTTTTGTGCGTTATCATTGGTTGAAAATGGGTATAAGCCGATTATAATTGAACGTGGAGAAGATATTGATTCTCGTGTAAAATCAGTAAATGATTTTTGGGAAAAAGCTATATTAAACATCGAATCAAATGTTCAATTTGGTGAGGGTGGAGCTGGTACTTTTTCAGATGGAAAATTAACTACTAGAATAAAAGATCCATTATGTAGATATGTACTGGATAAATTCATTCAATTTGGTGCTCCAAAGGAAATATTAACTAAAGCAAAACCACACATAGGCACCGATAAATTAAGGAATATTGTTAAAAATATAAGAAATTATATAATAGATAAAGGTGCTCAGGTTCATTTTAACACTTGTTGTAGTGATTTAGAATTTGAGTTTTCAAATATAAAAAAAGTTATTACTAAAAATGAAAAATTTAATTCTTCAGCGGTTATAATGGCAACAGGACATTCTTCGAGAGATACTTTTGAAATGTTGCATGAAAAAAATGTTCACCTAGAATCAAAACCTTTTTCAATAGGAGTTCGTATAGAACACAGTCAAAAAGACGTTGATTACAGCTTGTATGGTAAAAATATAGACAATCCGCTTTTGCCTAAAGGTGAATATCAGCTTTCTTATAGAGATAGAGAAGAAAGAGCAGTTTATACATTTTGTATGTGCCCTGGAGGATACGTGGTTCCTTCATCTAGTGAAAAAAATACAATTGTAACAAACGGAATGAGTGAGTTTGCAAGAGATGGAGAAAATGCAAATTCAGCTATGGTTGTTTCAGTTTCGTCAAAGGATTTTGGATTAAATCCTTTGGATGGTGTTTATTTTGCAAGAGAAATAGAAAAAAAAGCATTTAATTCAGCAGGATGTAATTATAAAGCACCAGCTGCTTCAGTTGGGAATTTTATTAATAATAAAAAAGGAATATCTTCAAAATTAACTCCAACTTACTCAATAGGCGTTGTAGAATCAAATTTTGAAGATATTTTCCCATCTAAAATTAATGAAATGTTAAAACTAGGGCTTAAAGTATTTTCTAGAAAAATGAATTGTTTTTCTAGTGTAGATGCTATAATGACAGCACCAGAAACAAGAACATCATCGCCTGTAAAAATACTTAGAAATAGTGAAATGAAATCTGTATCAGTAGATAACCTATATCCTTGTGGGGAAGGTTCAGGATATGCAGGTGGAATTATGTCGGCTGCTGTAGATGGCTTAAAAGTGGCATTGAAAATAATGGAGAATTATGCACCATAATATAAACTTCAGTTAAATAATAAATCTAACAATTTTATACCGTGATTGGTTTTAAATATTTTTTCCTTTATATTTTTAATCTGAGATTTATTCATTTTTTCTGAATCAATATTAACAATAAAATCAGCCTCAATTAAAATTTGATAATCCATGCCATCTATTCTTGTATATGTATGATGATTTCCTATTAAAAAACACACTCTTTCTATAATTTCCTCAGAAATATTGTGTTTTTCCATCATATCTTTTGCAATGGGTGGCCCTTCTATTTCTTGGTAATGACCTGCGGAGCTGTTGTACTTTTCTTCACTTTTTTTGATTCCTATGTCATGTAGTATAGAAGAAATTTCGATTATTTCTTTTATACTTTGGTCTACTTTTTCATTTTCAGCGATTATATTTGCATAAGAATACACTTTTAAAAAATGGTTTATTCTTCTAGTGTCGTTTTGATAGTAGTCTATCATATTATTTATAAGCTTGTTGACAACATTCATTTTAAACGCTCCTTTGATATATTTATATTTGTTATAATTAGCCTTAAAAAGCAAAGTTTATGGAGTTTCAACTCTGCGGAAAGAGACCAATCAATGTCGTCAACTTAAGAAAATTGCTTAGGCAATTTATGAGGCTCTGCCTCAAACTCCGCTTCTTTTTCTATCGCAAAAAGAAGCAAAAAAGCTCTTGAAGCATAAGGGTTTCGCTTTCTGCGGAAAGCGACCAATGGCGTTGCCCTTTGGAAACCTACGATTTTTTGAAAAAAATCGAGTAAAACTTTAATTGCTTTTCCTAAGTTGACGACAACGAGTAACTTATATTTTTAATTTTAACATAAAAAAAATAATATATCAATTAATTAGAACAAAAGTTAATTTAATTAATTATTAAATGCTATATAGTGTTTACTATTAAGCACCTAAAGGTAAAGTTTACGATTTTGTAGGGAATTCGACTCTGCGGAGTCGACCGGGCTTTCCGGTCGCCCTGGACCTTCGGCAAAACATTTCAGCCTTACATATGTCTGAATAGTAACATATAGTGTAGTAAAAAAATAAAAACAAAAAACAAAACGAGGTGTTATATGGAAAGTAATAAAATTAATACATATAAAATCCCATCAAATATTGATGTTTTAGGTAAAAACATATTACAGTATTCGATAGGTGCTCTTTTATATACTCCTGCTGTAAACAACAAGGCAGTAGACTTTTTGGTTAAGAGAAAATATCCCGAATTAAAATCGCTTGTATTTTGCTTAGAGGATTCTATAAATGATGAATCTGTTCTTTCAGCGGAAGATAATTTGGAATATATTTTTGAAGCATTAAATAAAGCTATTGTGACAAATGAAATAAATAAAACGGATTTACCTCTTCTTTTTATACGGGTAAGAAATCCAGAACAGATAGAAAGAGTTTTTCAAAAAGTAGGTAAATTCAACTTGCTTACTGGGTTTATTTTACCTAAGTTTGATATGTCAAATGCTTCTGAATATTTAAATGAATTATATGAAGTGAATTCAATTTCAGAAAAGCCTATTTATGCAATGCCAATTTTAGAAAGCAAAAGTATACTTGATTTAAGACTTAGAAATAATTCTTTGTATGAAATTAAAATGCTTTTAGATGAAATGGAACAGTTTATTTTAAATATAAGAATAGGTGGAAATGATTTTTGTAATGTTTATGGAATAAGAAGATCTATGTATAATACAATTTATGACATAGGTGTTATAAGAGATGTTATATCTTCTATTGTAAATGTTTTTGGACATGACTACATAATATCTGCACCAGTTTGGGAGTATTTTGGTGATGATCCAAATGATATCCAATGGGCTTTGGGCTTACAAAATGAATTGACATTAGATAAATTAAATGGATTGATTGGAAAAACAGCAATACACCCACAACAAATTTCAATTATCAATGCTTCTTTAAAAGTTGATATAAATGATTATAATGATGCAATAAAAATATTGGACTGGCAAGATGTATCTTTAGCTGTATCAAAGAGTTCAAATGGCGGAAGAATGAATGAGAAAAAGGTACATGAAAATTGGGCAAAAAAAATATTGGTATTGGCTAGTATTTATGGTATAAATAATATATAGTTATAAAAAGAGAGGAGAAAATTTGGATGATTAAAGTATTAAATAATAAATCGTCATTTAAAAATCTAGATTTATCAAAATTAGCAAAGAGAGAGAATAATGTTAAAAGAAGTTATCTTATCGTAAACCCTTTACAAGCAAAACATATGCCTATAAATCCTGAAAAAACCTTAAAACTTTTTAAAGAGTTGGGTGAACAAATATCTTCGGTTTGTAAAGATGAAAAAGTTTTATTTATTGGATTTGCAGAAACAGCTACAGCAGTAGGTGCTGGTGTAGCTTCATGCTTTCATAATTCCTACTACATTCACACAACAAGAGAAAAAATAGAAAATGTGGAAATAGTAGTTGAATTTTGTGAAGAACATAGTCATGCAGTTGAGCAAATTCTATATTGTGAAAATTGGGACGATCTAATTTCAAATATAGACCGCATTATTTTTGTTGAAGATGAAATTACAACTGGAAAAACAATAGTAAATTTTATAAATGCTTTAAAAGATAACGGAAAAGTAGATAAGAAAATGAAATTTTCAGCCTGTTCTATTATCAACGCAATGTCAAAGGATAGACGAGATGAATTGATGAAGATGGGATTGAATTTTCATTATTTGATGAAAATAGAAGTAAATTGTAGTGAAAATGATTGCTTTGTTTCTGAAAATAATGAGCCTTATGTTTATGATTACAAATTCACTGAATTATCAGTAAATGGTTTAATAAATCCTAGATTAGGTATTTCAACCACTTCATATATAGATGCTTGTAACGAATTGTCAAAAAAAGTTGCGTATTTATTTGATTATTATAAAAAAAGAATTGCAGTAATTGGAACAGAGGAATTTATGTATCCAGTTATAAAAATTGCAAATTTCATCAGAAAAGATTGTCACCCTAAATTTGTAAATACCCATTCCACTACAAGAAGTCCTATAGTTTGCGATGAAAACGAAAATTATCCCATAAACAGTAGATTTAAATTAACCAGCTTATATGATGAGAAAAGGACAACATACATATACAATACAGATAAGCATGAATATGATATAGTTATGATTATAACAGATAGTAATAAAAAAGATATAAATGTAAATGAAATTGCTGGTGCATTTAATGAGTGTAAAAATTTTCTATTAGTGAGGTGGAATTAAAAAAATGAAATCTTCATATAGAAAGGAAGATGTAGAAATACTTTTAAAGGATATAACTGGTTTAGTGGAACCTTTGGATACAAAATCTAGGGAAACCTTAATTCAAAGTGGTATACATTATTCTCAAATGCTTCCTTTAGAATATAAACCATCGACCGAATATCTATCACTTTATAAAGATGCATTAGTTAAATATGCAAAAATAACTGCGGAATCAGTAAAAGTAGTTTCTGAAAAAATTTATAGTTTAAAAGGGAGAACAATAACCCTCGTTTCTTTAGCAAGGGCAGGAACTCCAGTAGGTATATTAATAAAAAGATACTTGGAAAAAAAGTACAAAAACATAAACGTAAAACATTATACTATTTCTATCATTAGGGGAATAGGAATTGATGAAAATGCTATGAATTATATACTTAAATTTAACAAACCTGAAAGTATTCAATTTGTAGATGGGTGGATAGGTAAAGGTGCAATTTTAAAAACGCTGAAGCGAGAACTAGATAAATTTAAAGGGGTTTCACCAGAATTGGCTGTACTTGCAGACCCAGCTAAATTAACAACTTTATATGGGACTCAAGAAGATTTTTTAATTGCAAGTTCATGTTTAAATTCAACAGTATCTGGCTTGATGAGCAGAACTTTTTTAAGAGATGATATAATATCAAAAAGCGATTTTCATGGAGCAGCCTTTTACTCTGAACTAAAAGATGAAGATTTGTCTTATCAGTTCATTGAAACCATTGTATCTCAAATGGAATTTACGGATATTAAACTTGATGATGAAAGTATAGAGTCAGAGATAACAGGGTATGATGAAGTATTAAAAATACAAACAGACTTTGATATAGATGATATTAATTTTATAAAACCTGGAATAGGTGAAACAACAAGAGTATTGTTAAGACGTGTTCCTTTTAAAGTACTTATTAGTGATTTTGAAGATGTAGATGATTTAAGACACATAATAAGACTTGCAAAAGAAAAAAATGTAGAAATAGTAAAATATCCGATGTCTTGTTATAAGGCTTGTGGAATAATAAAAGATATGGCGGATGCCTAATTAAGAAAGGTGACTTTTATGTATTTATTTGCATGTGACTTAGATAATACAATTATTCATTCATATAAAAAAGCTCAGGAAAGTGATATATGCGTTGAAATGAAAGATGAAAAAAAACTTTCTTACATGACACAAAAATCATATAAATTATTAAATGAAATTTATGAAAAAAGAACAGATATTTTATTTGTTCCACTCACCACAAGAACAATGGAACAGTATAACAGAATACATTTATTGGATAACAAGTTCCCAAAGTATGCTTTAGCTGCAAATGGAGGAATACTTTTAATAGATAATTGTATAGATGAAAAATGGTATGAGGAGTCACTTGAAATTATAAAAGATAGCTTAAACGAATTAAAGTTGAGCATGGACATATTAGAAAAAGATGAGAACATATATATTGATATCAAAATAATAGATGGCCTTTTTGTCTATACAAAATCATCTAATCCTAAAAAAACTACAAGTGTTTTATCGGAAAATATAGATATTTCAAAAGTTGATGTTTTTGAAAACGGGGATAAAGTATATGTGATATCAAAAAAACTTAATAAGGGTGCAGCTGTAAAAAGATTAAAAGAAAAATTAAACATTGAAAAAACAATTTGTGCAGGGGATAGCTTGTTTGATATTTCTATGTTGAATATTGCTGACATTGCGGTTTATCCTGAAAATCTCAAAAATAATATCAGTAATGATAATCAAAATCATATTTTTAACAGGGATATATTTTTTGCTGAAAATTTATTATCATTGGTTTAAAGTCTTTTTAAATATGAAAGAGGATGCAATATGAGTAAGATAAAAAGAGTTTTTTTAATTGTTTTAGATAGTGTTGGAATAGGTGAATTACCAGATGCAGATCTGTTTAATGATAAAGGTAGCAATACCTTAAAAGCTTGTTTTAATACGTCAAAATTAAATATACCTAAGTTAAATGAAATGGGTATTTTCAATATAGATGGAATGGATTACTTTGAAAATAAAGTCAATAATACAGCTGCAATTGCAAGGTTAAATGAACAGTCAATGGGTAAGGATACAACAATTGGTCACTGGGAAATATCGGGTATTATTTCTAAAAATCCATTACCAACTTATCCTGAAGGATTTCCAATAGATATAATAAATAAATTTGAAATAGAAACTGGTAAAAAAACTTTGTGTAATAAGCCATATTCAGGAACAAAGGTGATTGAGGATTATGGAAAACAGCATATGGAAACGGGCGATTTAATAGTATATACTTCGGCAGATAGCGTTTTTCAAATTGCAGCACATGAAGAAGTTATACCTATAGAAGAATTATACAATTATTGCAAAATTGCTAGAAAAATTTTAGTAGATGAACATGCTGTAGGAAGAGTTATTGCAAGACCTTTTTTAGGAGAATTTCCTGATTTCAAAAGAACTTCAAACAGAAAAGATTTTTCTATAGAACCACCTACATTAACTATTTTAGATTTATTGTCAAAAAGAGATTATGACGTTATATCTATAGGGAAAATTCATGATATTTTTGCTGGAAGAGGAATAACGGAGTATTATAAAACAAAAGATAATGATGATGGTATGAAGAAATTGATGGAGATTTCCAGTAAAGATTTTCATGGTTTATGCTTTCTAAATCTAGTTGATTTTGATATGAAATTTGGACATAGAAATGATGTTTTGGGCTATACAAATGCTTTAAATGAATTTGATGTTCAGTTAATAAAATTTTTAAGTAAACTTTCAAAAGATGATATTGTAATAATCACTGCTGACCATGGCTGTGACCCATCTACTGAAAGTACAGATCATTCAAGGGAGTATACACCTCTTTTGGTATGGGGAGATAGAATAAAAAATATAAATCTAGGCACAAGAAGTTCTTTTTCAGATATTGCTGCAACTATAGCAGAAATTTTTGAAGTAGAATATAATTTGTGTGGTAAATCATTTTTAAAAGAAATTTTAAAGTAAAAATCAATTAAAGTTTTACTCGATTTTTTTCAAAAAATCGTAGGTTTCCAAAGGTCAACGCCCTTGGTCGCTTTCCGAAGAAAGCGAAATTCTAAATGCTTATAGGAGAATTTAGGGTAGCGAACGAAGTGAGTGTAGGTTTTTTCGATAGAAAAACCCTAAACCTGCATTTGCAGGTTAAAAATAGTTTCGACTCAGCGGAGTCGACCAGGCTTTCCGGTCGCCCAATGTCGTCAACTTAAGCAAATTGCTGAGGCAATTTATGAGGCACTGCCTCAAACTCCGCTTCTTTTTCTATCGCAAAAAGAAGCAAAAAAGCTCTTAAAGCATAAGGGTTTCGCTTTCTGCGGAAAGCGACCAAGGGCATTGCCCTTTGGAAACCTACGATTTTTTGAAAAAAATCGAGTAAAACTATAATTTTTTCACTAAGTTGACGACATTGTCCGGTCGCCCTGGACCTTCGGAGTATGTGTTTTAGCGTTATGTATGTGGCTGAATATTAATGAAAAAGGAGTGTTTTTATTTATGTGGATCGATCAAAGTGTTTTTTATCAAATATATCCTTTAGGGTTTTGTGATGCTCCAAAAGAAAATGATGAAAAAGTTGTATCAAGAATAAATAAAGTATTGCAGTGGACGGATCATTTTTTAAAGTTAGGAATAAATGCAATTTATTTTTCTCCGATTTTCGATTCTGATAAACATGGATATGACACTCGTGATTTCAATAAAATTGATTGTAGGCTTGGAACAAATGATGATTTTGCTCGAGTAGTAAAAGAATTGCATAAAAACGGAATAAAAGTAATCCTTGACGGAGTTTTTAATCATGTTGGACGAGGATTTTGGGCGTTTCAAGATGTAATAGAAAATAAAGAAAATTCTGAATATAAAGATTGGTTTCTTATAGATTTTAATAGTAACTCATGTTATAATGATGGCTTTTGGTATGATGGTTGGGAAGGTCATTATGAATTAGTAAAACTAAATTTAAGAAACTATAAAGTAATAGAACATATATTTTCATCTGTTAAAAATTGGGTTCAAGATTATGATATAGATGGTTTAAGACTTGATGTTGCATACTGTTTAGATAGAGAGTTTTTAAAAAAATTAAGAACTTTTGCCAACATGCTAAAACCTAATTTTGCACTTATAGGAGAAATCTTATTTGGTGATTATAATAGTCTTGTAAATGATGAAATGCTTCACAGTTGCACAAACTATGAATGTTATAAAGGCTTATATTCGAGTTTTAATGATATGAATATGTTTGAAATTTCATATTCACTTAACAGGCAGTTTGGTTTAGAGCAATGGACTTTATACAGAGGTAAGCATTTGTTGATATTTGCAGATAATCATGATGTTTCAAGATTGGCTAGTATATTAAAAAATCAAAATCACTTGAATTTAGTGTATGCTATTTTATTTGCTATGCCTGGAATACCTTGCATTTACTATGGAAGTGAGTGGGGGACTTTAGGCTCAAAGTCTCAAGGTGATGATGCTTTAAGAGTTTCTTTTGAAAAGCCTTTATGGAATGTTTTGACTAATGATATAAAAAAGTTTATAGATATTCATAAAAATAATAAATTATTTTCTTATGGTTCATTTAAAAATATATTTATCTCAAACCATCAATATGTATTTGAAAGAAATTTAAATGATGATAGAATTTTTGTTGCATTAAATATATCACAAAATGAAAGTAAAGTTAAAGTTCCTATAAACGCAAAGTGTACAGATTTATTAACAGAAAATACAATAGATATAAATGGTGATATAATATTGAAACCTTATGAGGTTTTATACTTGAAGCCTGATGAATAAATAAAAAGTTTACTCGATTTTTTCAAATCTCTGCGGAGTCGACTGGGCTTTCCGATCGCCCTGGACCTTCGGGGATATGTATTTTAGCTTATGAATGTTGCTGAATAGTTAAAACAAATGCTTTAGAATTTTAAAATTCTAAAGCATTTGTTGTTAACATATCAATAAATAAATTTGCCATATAACTTAGTTTTATATGTTTATGAGTTATATATCCTATTGTTATACTTTCTTCAATATCTAAAGGAACAGGGATTATTTTATCATCATTTAAATCGTAGTTTAATATGCCAGTAGAAATTGTATATCCATTTAAACCAACGAGAAGATTAAATAATGTGGCTCTGTCATTTACTTTTATTGTTTTCTTGCAATTTATATTTTCGAGAATTTCTTCTGAAAAATGAAAAGAATTATATTCGCCTTGGTCAAAATAAAGATAAGGAAATGGTTCGAGGTTTTTTAAAGAAACTTTTGACTTGGTAGCAAGTGGATTCGATTTGCTTATAAAAATATGTGGTTTGGCAGTAAATAAAGCATTAAATTGTAAGTTGTTTTCTTTAAAAAGCCTATTCATAATTCTGTAATTGAGATTGTTTATATATAAAATACCTAACTCACTTTTTAAATTTTTTACGTCCTCAATTATTTCGTGGGTTTTGGTTTCCTTTATATACATATCGTATTTATCTCCACCATAATTATTAATTAACTTTACAAATGCATTTATTGTAAATGAATAATGTTGGGTAGATATATTAAGCTTTTGAGAGTTTAAATTGTTATTTATGTACTTGTTTTCTAATAAATCAGATTGTTCAACTATTTGTCTGGCATAGCTCAAAAAGTTTAAACCTTCTGAAGTTATTGTTATACCTTTGTTGTTTCTAATGAAAATATTAATATTTAACTCATCTTCTAAATCTTTTATAGAATTTGAAAGGCTAGGTTGTGAGATAAAAAGATGCTTTGCAGCTTCATTTATTGACTTGTATTTAGAGAGAGTTACAATATATTTCAACTGTTGAAGTGTCATAAATTTCTCCTTAAAATCCAGTACAAGTTAAAACAAAGTTACTATTTAGCCTCTAAAGGTAAAGTTCACGGTTTTGCAAGGGTTTCGACTCCGTGGAGGCGACCGAGCTTTCCGGTCGCCCTGTACCTTCGGTAAAATACATCTGCACTATGCATATTGGCTGAATAGTAACAAAAAAATTGTACTGGATTTATTATTTAAAAAGTTACAGTAAAAGAAATTGTACTATTTTGAGTTTGTGCTATTATATTACCACTATGATTATGCACTATACTTTGAGCAATATTTAATCCTAAACCATTTCCCCCTGTGTTTCTGTTTCTAGAATCATCAGTTCTATAAAATCTATCAAATAATCTATTTAGTTGTTCTTTAGAAATAAATTCAGTATTGTTTGAGACACATAACTTTATTTTATTTTGACTATTTTTAAAAAGAGAAACTGTAATCATAGAATTTACAGTTGAGTGTTTTATAGCATTATCTAAAAGAATTGAAATTAGTTGTTTTATTCTGTCTTCATCACCAAAGAAGTTTATTTTTTTTGTTAAATCCATTTTTAGAGTTTTTCCACTTTCAAATATCATTGGTTCAAAAACAAGACATACACTTGAAATTGTATTTGATAAATCAAATTCATTCATAACCATTTTAACCTCATTTGAATCTGATTTAGCAATATAAAGTAACTCATTTACAAGCTTAGACATTCTAAAAGTTTCAGATTTTATGTATGTAAGCCATTTTTCTTGATTTTTAACTGAATCAAGAGGATTTGATAGAACTACATCTGTATTTGTTGATATTACTGTTAATGGAGTTTTAAGTTCATGTGAAGCATCTGCAATAAATTGTTTTTGCTTATTCCATGCGTTTTCAACTGGTTTGATTGCCCAGTTAGCTAAGAATACACTAAAAATAAAAACGATAATTAATCCTATCCCTGCAATTATTATAAATGCAAATAAGAGTCTATTCAAAGTTGAAAGTTCAATGGAGCGGTCTAGAAATATCAAATCAAAACCATTTGTCATAGTGTTTCTAGCCATTTTGTAGCGATAACTAAATTCATCAATTTTAATTTTTCCCGTATCATCTTTATTATTCATTATTTGATTTGCTATTTTAACTATCTCTTCTTTTTCAACTGGCTTATCATCATAATAATTAAATAGTACATCAAAAACTTTTTTATCATCATCTAGTTTAACTAGAATATTTGCCCTTATTGTGTTTCCGTCAAATTTTTGCATTGGTTCTTTTGGTGGATCTTTTTTTGTGGTTATTTTATTTGTTATACTAGTTGTAACTTCTAAGGTCTCAACAGGAGCGAAAATTAAAGTTGATTCTATTATTTCAGAGGTTGTTAAATCAGTAACTACTGCTTCAGTTGGTTCAATAACTGGTACTTGTGTAGTTTCTGTTTTTATATTTGGTGGTGGTACTATAGCAGGTGCTTGTGTTGCAGGATGTTGATGAGTAGGTTCTGTTGGAACAGTGGGTGGAGTAGGTTTAGTTCGTTCAGTTTCTTTTCGTTTTGGTTCAGTTTTAGTTGTTAAAGCTGTAGGTCTTTCGGATATAGTAGTTAAAATAGGTGGGTTTGTTTCACGTTCAGGAATTTTAATTGTAACCTCAGTTTGAGGTGGTTGTGGTTCATGTGAAGGAAATGGATATTGATAATAATTGTATGTATATGGGTTGAAATAAGGATTAAAGTAGGGGTTAAAATAAGGGTTGTATTGTGGGGTATCATCATGTTTAGGCGGTTCTTGATTTTCACAGTTTTTATTATAATCAAACTCAAAATCATTGACTTCTTCTTTTTTAATATTTTCTTTATTAAATTCAAATATACTTGTTTCCAACACTTCTTCGTTTGGATTGTATTTAATTTGATGAATATTTTGTTCTATTATATCATTACTTAAATTTTTTATTATGTTATTCATTATTTCTTCAGACATTTTTATTTCAGAATTATACATAAGCACAAAAATACCTGATAAAGTACCGAATAAAACAAGAGAAAAGATAATCATATTTACTAAAATAAACCTATATTTCAGACGTTTTAACATTTTCACCCACCTCCAATGAGTATCCGACACCTCTAATTGTTTTTATTATAACTTTTGAGTCAATATGACTTAGTTTCTTTCTTAAAAAGGATATATAAACCTCAACATTATTATATTCTGCATTTGATTCATAACCCCAAACTTTTTCTATTAGCTTTTCTTTGCTAATAATAATATTTGAGTTTTTTATTAACATTTCCATAATGCAAAATTCTTTTAATCCAAGTTTTAGAGATTTATTGTTGGAAGACAGCTCGTAGTTCATAAGATTTAGGGAAACATCATTGTATGAAATAGTATTTTCAAAATTTATATTTGAATTTCTTCTAAAAATTGAACGAATTCTTGCCAAAAGTTCATCTGTGTTAAATGGTTTAGTTAAATAATCATCTGCACCAATATCCAATCCTGTAATTTTATATGAAACTTCATCTTTTGCAGTTAACAGTATAACAGGAACATTTAGCTTGTTAAATCTTATGTTTTTTAAAATTTCAAATCCATTCATTTTAGGTAACATAACATCTAGTATTATTAAATCATATATATTTGACAACGCATTATCTAGACCAGATATACCATCATAACATGCATCTGCTTGGTATTTATTTTGATTTAAAATATGTACTAAAGCATCTGCAAGTCCAACCTCATCCTCTATTACTAAAATTCTCATTATAACACTTCCTGTATTTTATTTGGAAATAATTTTGTATACATAATTATATTTTAACATAAATTTTTTAATTAAATAATAACAAGAAACATCTTTTTTATGTTTTTTAGTTTAATATTCAGTCATATTTGCAAAAGTCGGAAATATTTTACCGAAGGTCCAGGGCGACCGGAAAGCCCAGTCGACTCCGCAGAGTCGAAACTCCTACAAAATCATAAACTTTAGCTTTAACATCTTATATAACATAAAAATGAATATCCCGAAGGTCCAGGGCGATCGGAAAGCCCGGTCGACTCCGCAGAGTCGAAACTCCTACAAAATCATAAACTTTAGCTTTAGCGGCTAAATAGTAAACTTTTTTAGCTATAATTAATATTATATAAAATTCTTGATAAATCAAAAATATTTATTTTTGCATCTTTATTTAAATCGGCAGTTCTAATTTGAAAATTATCTAAATCAACTTCTTTTAATAAATATTGTTTTAAAAATACATAGTCAATGTATGTGATTTGACTATCGTTGTTTAAGTCACCATTTACATAATCATTTGATAAAGTAATAATTCTATTCATAGTAGGCAAACTAGATATATTATCGTTAGTTGATTTAAATCTTGTTGCTATTTTATATTCTGTGTTTGGTAGTAAATTTTCAAATATATTGCTTTCCTGCCATATGTAATTTGAACCTCGACCTGTTTTAATAGAATATTCTAGAAGATTGTTTTCTTTTAGAATAATATAGTTCGAACCATAGTTTAGGATTTCCAAAGAATCTCTAGGTGTTTTCTTTAAGGTTGGAATGATTAATTTTACAATATTTGAAGAAAAAGAAGAGTCTGTAGCGTTAACTTTTAAATATATTATATCATTTGAATTAAAACCATGAATATATAAATCAAAAAAATATAGTTTGCGATTATTTAGAAAGTAATCTATTTTTGCATAATCATCTAGGAAATTATAACGAGAAAACATAGTTCCTTCTGGTAATTCATTTAATAAACATGAATTTAAAAAATCTACAGTTACATCAGGAGGTAATGGTCTTGACGGAATTTCAAATACCAATGGATCTTTTGATTTGTCAAGTGGGAAAATGGTTATTTTCTCTCCTGTAAGACTAGAGATGGAATCATAGGAATTAATTTTATTGTTTTCATTTGTAAATATTTCACATAGAGAATCATCTATAGTAATAATCTCTTTTTGATAATCTATATAAAAATAATTTGATTCACCCAAAGTTCTTATTTTGATATATTTGGGGTAAGTTGCAAACAAATTTGATGTTGCTCCATACTTAACTTTAATAATATAATAAGTAGCTGGCAAAAGATTATCTATAGTTATAGTATCTGATAAAAATCTGTTTTTAAAAGATAGTATATTATCAAAATCAGCAGAATTATTGTTATTAAACAATTCTATTTCATATGAAGATTTATTATTTACAGCATCTTTTAAAGTGAAAGTAATACTGGATTCAGATATTTGATCTATGTTAAAATATTCATCCTGAAGTTCCGCTTTAGATGGCAGAGATATGTGTAAAATGTCACTTGCTGGCTCTTTTTCGTTTGCTGGTATTTGGAAGTATAATTCTTTATCATTTTTTAAATTAAGTTTAAAATATAAATCATCCAATATATTTATTTTTCTTATTTCAGCAGGATTAGAATTTAGCATTTCAAAATTATCACTAAAAACTATTCTAGAACTAATACTAAAAATATTTGAAATAGTTTCATTGTTGTAGTTGATATAATAAGATAAATCAGTAAATTTTTCTCTGTCAGATAAATTTATTTCGTATTCTTCATGCTCAAAAGGAGTTATAAAGAGTTTTTGACCTAAGTAAGGTGTAATGCTTTGATTTGAAATAAGTTTATTGTTGTTTATATCAGTAACAACTGTATCACTATCAAAGTAAATTGTTTCATCATAGTAGTTCACTATTGCATAATCCCTAAATACTGTTAAGTTGTAAACAGTATCTAATTTTCCTTCTTCACTTATGGATATAGTAAATTTATTATGTCCTGTTTTAAGCTTAATTGGTTCACTTGTAACTCCTGAATTTAATAAAATTTCGTTGTTTAAGGTGATTTTTCCTGTACCAATTGGAAATAAAGTTATAGAATCTTCTAAAGTTTTTAAATGAAAATATAACTCATTTTTTTCATTTAAATCATGTAAGTCTATATTTTCCTTATTGATAGTTAAGCTTGATAACTTTGACTGTAGTAATTTATAATGTTTTGAATTAACAGACTTCAATTCACCATTAATAAATGCAGAGGCTTTTATTAATGTATCTTTTGATATTAAAATACTATCCTTAAATTTTAGACTATTTAAGTTTGGTTCTGTTCCATCTAGAGTAAAATAAATCTCGTTTGAATTTTCACAACTTAAATTTATAAGTTCATTTTTAGAAACGTACTCATTTTTATTTGAAAATTCTATCTTGTCAATTGAATTTGTAAAAGCTTTTATAGAAACATTTCCGGTATATATTGAAATATCTTGATCAAAATACTCTTTTTCTTCAGAAGTTCTCATTATTTTTAAATTCTTTATATCTGTCCAATTTAAACCATTTGAACTAATGAAGCTTTCATAGTAATTTGTATTTGAATTTATTTTATTTTTTGACATTCTACCTAAATCTATATTTTGAGTTCTTTCACCTAAAATAACGCAAGCTTCTATTGCAATAGGATAAAGATTTGTTGGATTTGTCAGCTTAACAACAATAGCAAATTTTGAATTTTTTTCGATTTTGACTTTTTTATCAAGATTAAGGGTATGATAACCAGCGAAATCTTCGTAACCACTTTGTTTATGTGCTAGAAAACCAGATGTAGGATTAGATTGGTTTTTTAAATTTGTATAAATATAAATTTCATAGCTCGCTTTTCTGTCTGTAGTATAAAATGAAACAGCAGATAAGTCTTCGTTGTTTTCTGCTGAAAAGACATTTGCCATATATGATGATTTTCTATTTATATTATCAGTAGATATGGAAGTGTTGAAACCCATGTTATCATGTAAATATATATTATCGTAATTATCATTATTTTCAACAAACAAAACATTTGTGTCAGTTAAAGAAGCATCTTCATATGAAATCCAGAAATAACCGTTTTCTCCCCATTTGTCACCCCAACTATTTTTTATTAACCATGCACCATTGTTTTGGGGTTGAAATTTAAAATTTTCTTTTTTAAAATTATCGTCCCAGCCAACAATTACAATTGCGTGGTTAGGGTTTTGTTTTGTTTTTATATAGTAAGAGAAATTTTCATTATTATAATTTTCATCACTATGAAAATAGTTGGCCACTACTGCATTTTTACTAATAAGTAGAGATTTTATTTCATTTATTGTAAAATTTAAAATTTCTTCAGAAGGAGAGAGTCGATAATTTGCATATCCATTTAGGAGATATGATTTTTGAAGATGATACTCGGATTTTTGTTTTAATGATAAGTCTATTTCTTCTTTTGGTGTTTCATATGGTAGCTCATTTTCAAGAACTGGTCCTATCCATTGGGAAAGTGTTGATGTATAGAAAGAAGGATAGCCACCACTGTTATAGAATTCTTCAAAAGGAGCTAAGTCCACAGTATTATCACCATAGTAGTTAAAATAAGCTAAATGCCATTCTGAAAAATCAATATTCGGATTTTTTGGAATTAATGATGTCTCGATAGCACCTAAAGATGCAAATGACCAACAAGTGCCATATGATTTTTGGTTTTTTATAGGTGAAACTAATCCTAGTCGTCTTAAATCGAAAAATTGAGGAAAAGCATCAAAAGTATTTTGATTATTATTAACGTTATTTATAGAAGTTTCCGCACAAACATCGTCAATAAAAAATAAGGATAAAATTAAAATAAATATAGAAAAAATTCTCTTCATAATATCAACCTCAATAATGATTACTATATTCAAACATGTATATGCCCCGAAGGTTCAGTGCGACCGGAAAGCCCGGTCGACTCCGCAGAGTCGAAACTCCTAAAAAATCATAAACCTAGCATTTAGCGACTGAATAATAACTGATTATTACTTATGATTTTCAACATACTCCTTTAATCTCAAATAAGTTTCTTCACTTATTACGTGTTCTATGTTGCAAGCATCGTTTTCAGCTGTAATTCTATTTACACCCAAAACTGATTCTAAAAAATTTTTTAAGACCGTATGTCGCTCGTAAATTTCCTTGGCAATTGATAAGCCAGATTTAGTGAGTTTAATTTGCCCATCTTCAGCCATAACTATATATCCATCTTTTTTTAATATACTCATTGCTCTACTTATACTAGGTTTTGTATATCCCAACTCATTTGCAATATCTATTGAACGGACGTATTTGGTTCGTTCATCAAGCAAAAATATTGTTTCTAAATAATCTTCACCTGATTTATGTAAATGTGACATGTCAAAAAACACTCCTCATAGTTAATAAAAATTTATTATAAAATATAAGTATTTTATATATTATAATCAAATTTTAGCATAAAAATTGATTTTTTTCAAGTACTATTTATAAAATAATAATCATTTTGTTTCATACTATTATGATTTTTAATATTTTAGTAAATTTAAATAAAATATAATTTGATTTTTGCCTAAAATTATATTATAGATAATTTTTTCAAAAAGTTAATATTTTCTTCATATATTTTTGTTATAATTACTCATACAAGCATAATTTTATTGAATTTAAAAAATCAAGGAGTGAATAATAATGTCTAATTTTAAAAATCAGCCGAATCCTGCACTTGAAGATACTATTCAAAATCCATGGCTTAACATTATTAAAACAGAAGATGGTAATCAGTTTGCTGAATGTGATGAAGAGAATATTTTGGAAATTGCAAATAAGACAAAGGGAAGTGGGAAAATAATACTCAATCTACCTCCGCAACCTTTTGAGGGAAACATTTTAAGGTCTAAAATTGTTTTTCTTCATTTGAATCCTGGATTTAAAAAAGAAGATATTGATGAACAAAATAAAGAAACGTTTTTAAGTCAAACAAAAAAATCTATGTTACAAGACGATGATGCGAATTTTTTCTCACTTATGAAGGAAAAATTTGAGGGCCAATCCCATTATAATTGGTGGAATAAACGTATATTTGTAAAGTGTGATAAAGCAATTCGTAAGTATGATGACGAAGTATATCGTGAATTGGTAATGTCCTAAAGTATTTTAATTTACAGCCGATATAATAATTATAAAGAAAGAAAGCGGGTAATTATTATGGTAACCAAAATAACAACAGTAAAGTGTCCATTTTGCGGAAGTGAAAAAGTATCGAAAAACGGCCATAACAAAACAGGGAAACAAGTATATAATTGTAATAACTC
>Ga0209373_10000297_pt1 | contig 95918 bp, 83 predicted proteins | sample Higcelweek5metaG_FD_187173 | JGI IMG/M metagenome (GOLD analysis project Ga0209373, IMG submission 187173) | Freshwater pond sediment microbial communities from the University of Edinburgh, under environmental carbon perturbations - High... | ecosystem: Environmental > Aquatic > Freshwater >...
GGCTGACGCGGTCATCGGGGACGCTGTGGCCGTCGCCGGGCGATCTGTTCGTGCCGCTCGGTCAGGCGGCCGGGGGCGGGAAGTGACCAGCGGAGCCTCCTGCGGAGGCGGGGCCTCGTCTCGGCCTTTTGATCCTACCAGCCAGGGCGACGTGCCGGTCAAGGAGGCGCGGTCCCCCCAAAATGCGGGCGCATTTTGGCTCCCCCACGCCCCGCTGCGCGGCGCCTGCGGCGTCCCTGACCGGCGCGTCTCCGGCTGCTCCCGGGAGGTGTCCTCGCTCAGGAGGACGTCGATTCAAGAGGGTGCCATGTCGCAGACCTTCGTTCATCCGCACGCCGAATTCGATCGTTTTCCGGCGCTGGCCGAGGAATTCGGCGTTGATGTCATCGCCGACATCATCGCCGCGGAAGCTGCCGATTTCGCCTGGGACAGCCGCTTCGCCGAACGCAATCTCGGGGCCTGGGACGGCTTCGAGGATGAGGATTTCGATGCCGAAAGCGTCCGCATCATCGGCTATTTCCGCAGCCGCTACATCGTTGCGACCTGCCTCGTTGACGCCGATCGGCGCGTCCGGGCGCTGCTGACCGAGCGTCATTTCGACCGCTTCGAGGACGCCGAACAGGCGTTCCTGGACGGCGGGGGGTGACCCTCGCCGGGCCGGTTTTCCGGCCCTTTGTCCGAGTCTCGGCCCGGAGAAGAGAGCGTAGGACAGCGCAGATGGAACAGGAGGAACAAGGGTTTGAGGGAAGGCAAGATTAAAGAGCTGTCTCGTCGAGACGACAAGTCATTGTCTGTACATCGTTATTTCACGAGATAGCCCCGGAAGGTCGCGAGACGGTACCCAGCCAACGCCTTGATTATTATATAGTCGAAGGAGAGCCGGCCATGAATCAGGATGACGACTTCAAGCCGAAGCTCGGCAAGATCCGGGCCGGGGGCGGACCGCGCGGTCGCAAATTTCTGCATCAGGTTCTGGCGGCGGCGAACCGTGCCGGTGGGCAGAGTCCGGGCGCTCGGACGTCAAAATTCCACGGCGGCCAGATTGGACGCGGTGCCGGCATCGGCCGGATGCTGTCGTCGCGCGATCGCCATGCTGCCTTTCGCAGCCGCCGTGTCGTCGTTAAATCCCGCATCGTCAAACTTGCGGGGAAAGGTGTCGCCGGGGCGAAGGCCCATCTGCGTTATATCCAGCGCGACGGTGTGACCCGTGATGGCGCGCCCGGGCAGCTCTATGGTGCCGAGCAGGACCGGGTTGACGGCAAGGCCTTCCTCGACCGCGCCGAAGGCAACCGTCACCAGTTCCGTTTCATCGTCGCTCCCGAGGACGGCGACCAGTACGACGATCTGAAGCCGCTGACCCGTCGGTTGATGGTGCAGATGGAGCAGGATCTCGGCACCCGGCTCGATTGGGTCGCGGTCGACCACTACAACACCGGCCATCCGCACAGCCACATCATCGTCCGGGGACGCGACGACCGGGGCCAGGATCTGGTGATCGCCCGGGAGTACATCACCACCGGCCTGCGTGAGCGGGCGACCGATCTGGTGACCCTCGACCTTGGCCCGCGGTCCGATCTGGAGATCGAGAACCGGCTGCGGCACGACATTGAGCAGGAGCGCCTGACATCTATCGATCGCCGCCTGCTGCGCGAGGTCGATGCTGACCGGCTGGTCTGCTCCACCGACAAGGATGTGTTCCAGCAGAGTTTGCGCGCCGGTCGTCTGCAAAAGCTGAAGCGGCTCGGTCTGGCCGAGGAGGTCGCGCCGGGCCGATGGCGGCTGGCCGATGACCTCGAGACCACCCTGCGCCGGATGGGCGAGCGCGGCGACATCCTCAAGACGATGAGCCGCGAGATGACGGCCAAGGGGTTGGCTCGCTCCGGGGCCGATCTCGTCCTGCACGATCCGGCGGCACCACCGACGCGGCCGATCGTCGGCCGGCTGGTGGCGCGGGGACTGGCCGATGAGATCACGGATCGCCATTACCTGATCGTCGATGCGGTCGACGGCCGCGCCCATTACGTCGAGATCGGCAAGGGCGATGCCATCGCGCCCATTCCCGACGGCGCGATCCTGCGGCTCGATCCCCGACCGGTCGAGCCTCGTCCCGCCGATCACACCATCGCCGACATCGCGGCGGCGCACGGTGGGCGGTATGGCATCGATATCCATCTGCGCCATGACCCGACCGCCAGTGAGGCCTTCGCCGAGACCCATGTCCGGCGGCTGGAGGCGATGCGGCGGCTGACCGGGGCTGTCGAACGCGAGGCCGACGGCACCTGGATCATCGCCCCCGATCATCTCGACCGGGCGGCGGCGTTCGAGCGGCGGCAGGCCCAGGATGCTCCGGTGGTGGTGCGAACCCTGTCGGCCCTGCCGTTGGATCGTCAGATTGCCGCTGACGGTCCGACTTGGCTCGACCGGGAACTGGTCGCCGCAACGCCCGAACCATTGCGCGATAGCGGCTTCGGCCGCGAGGTGCGTGACGCCCTGGCCCAGCGGCGGCAATGGCTGATCGAGCAGGGGCTGGCCCACCAGGAGCCGGACCGTGTCCTGTTCCGCGCCGATCTGCTCGACGTGCTGCGCCGACGCGAATTGCTCCGCGTCGCGGGCCAACTCTCCGACGAACTTGGTCTCGCCTTCGTCGAGACCAAGCCCGGCCAGCCGGTCGAGGGCATCTATCGTCGCGCAGTCGATCTCGCCAGTGGCAAGGCGGCGCTGATCGAGAAAAGCCGCGAGTTCACCCTGGTGCCGTGGCGCCCGGTGCTCGATCGCCATCTCGGCAAACAGGTCTCCGGCATCCTGCGCGGTGACGACATTTCCTGGACCATCGGGCGGCAACGGGGGATCGGGGTATCCTGATTTTACGACGTTGGCTCAGGTTCCGCCCCGCTGAAGCGTTGCTACGCATAGTGATTTTGGTAAATGGGGGATATAAATGGGGTTAGATTTTTCCCCGAGGAGGGGGGATGTGATGGGCGGGCTCGTAAGCTAAATGGCCGATTGGAAGGAAGAGGTTTCTCGCCTCAATATCGCTGAGGTTGCAGAGCGGCTTGGCATCCAGCTCAAGCCGGGCCGACGCTTACCCAGAGAAGGGCTATGCCCTTTCCACGATGATACTTCGCCATCGCTAAATCTCTACGGCGGCCCTGATCCTCATTTTCATTGCTTTGTGTGTCAGGCTCACGGCGACACGGTTGAGCTTGTCAAACGGCGACGCAAATTAGACTTCCCAGAGGCGCTGGAGTGGCTGAGAAGTAACTTCGGTGTCCCGACCGAGATCAGTAAAGCGCGGCGCACGGCGGCCGGGGGCAACATCCTCACGCGCGCCTTGGAGTTTTGGCGGACCCAGCCAGACCATGGCCTGTTCGATGCTTTCACCGCTGAACGTGGGTTCACGTCGGCAGCACTTAAGTCCGCCGGTATGATAGTTGGGTCGCCCGAGGCATTCCTGCGATCACTTCGCGGAGACCGCGCAGCCGAGGACAGTGCAGTAGTGGCCGGGCTTGCTTTCCCGCAAGCCGAAGCTGAACGATCCCTGGTGGAAGCTTCCTCGCCAGCGCCGTTCGCACGGGGTGATCAGCTTATCATTCCGATCATGAGCGCCCACGGTCGCGTCGAAGGTCTTATGGCTCGCGCACTCGTCGGTGGGCGAGGGCCAAAATATCGCTTTACGACCGGCTTTCGGAAGTCGTCTGTACTCTACGGCGCCGATCGTGTTCAACGCGAGATCAGCCGAAATGGGCGTACAGCGTTTTTCGATGACCGTGCCGATCGGTTTGATCTGTTTGTCTGCGAAGGTGTCTTTGACGCCTTACGCCTTGACAGCTTAGGTATTCCGGCCGTCGCGACGCTCGGCTCGGCGATCAGCGACGTACAGCTAGAAGTACTCAGCGATTTCGCCAAGCAAGCGCTGGATACCGATTGCATACTCCGGGTCCACCTTTTCTTCGACATTGACAAACCCGGACGCCGCGCTATGGCAGATGCGCTGCCGCGCTTGATGGCAAAGGCCTATCGGAGCGGCTTCCTCATCGATGTCGTTGGTCTGGACCCAGAGAACGACACATCGAAGGAAGATCCGGATACAGTTCTTCGTGATGCAACGAAGGAGCGTGCAAGGTCGATTTTGTCGGAGGGGCTGCGCGCGCCCCTTGAGGCACTGGCAGCAATCGCGCTCGACTCCCGATTTACAGACACGACCACCGTTGTTGAGAGCCTTGATGCGGCAGGCTCAATTGTTCTGCAAAACAAGCTGGCGCGTCGACTGAAAGGACTCGATTGGCCGAAGGTCTGGAGAAAGCTGGCTCCTAATCGTACAACGACCAGCATCGCATCAATTAATCAGCAGTCTCAGCTTTCCGCAACGTTCGAGGATCTCACGTCCGATCTGGAGCGTGCTGATCGATTCGATTTGGCTAACGCACTTCCTGATCCGTTGCGGGCTGTCGAACGTGATACTGACGCAAATCTGCTGCATGCCCTCATCCTGGCCCGCGAAGCGACAGACAGTCGGGAATATCCCGTTGACGTGGCTGCTTGGGATCGTCTTGAAGGAGGCGCCCAGGTCTTCCTTCCGCTCATTCGGCACCGTTTGGCAACACCAGGCGCTCCGATCCAACCGTATTTTGCCCATTACGAGCAAAAAGAATCGGGCGCTCCACGCCTGAAGTGCGGTCCCTGCCCTGAAGATGCGATTCAGCAACAATACGTTTTGAGCGAACTCCTGAGGATACGTCCGGGCCGAAAAGATCTGGCTGCACGCATCCCGGCGGTGCGCTATTGGGCTGACCGGCCCGATCTGGTCGTGACGGGTGAAGATGCGCCGCAGGCGGCCGTCAGCTTTGCTTATCAAGTCGATATGCGAGCGCTTGAGGAGCGGCCGGATCGGTCCAGGCGCCGAGACATGTTCCGTCCATTTCTCGACTGTTGGAACAGTTTCATCGGCCATGTTGGGCGGCGCTTTGATCGGATGACGGATAGTCTAATCTATGTAGCTCGACTCGACATAGCAGGATTCTACGACAATATTCCCCGCTCTGCCGTTCGCACGGCGTTAATAAAAGCGATTCCAGAAAGCGACACCTTGGACACGGCCGGAATAGCTATGCTTTTCCATGTGCAGCCTGGAGAAGATCGTCGTCATGCCCTTATCAATTGGCTGCTCACCCATAGCTTCGGTGACGTCGATCGTGGCTATCAGTATTTCAATCCCGCAACGGGTGAGCCTTTCTTCAAAGGGGGCGCAAAAGGGCTGCCGCAAGGCCCATCGCTAAGTTCGTATCTCGCCAATATCGTACTGTTCCCACTCGATGCGGTGATGGAAAAGCTGGTCTACGACCTGGACGAAGCCGCAGCAATGGAAACGGAACGGGGCCGGTCCTGCGGCGCCGTTTATGCCCGATATGTAGATGACATCATCATTGCTGCTCGTAATCCAGAAGACTTGCGAGATCTGCGGACTGCCGTCGAAGCTCAGCTCTGTTCTCTAGGATTAAGGCTGAACCACAAGTCTGAGCATCTTGACGCGATGTCGCCAAATGAGGCGCGCAACTGGGTCGTGGAGCGACGGGGGGCGGGCTTTGTCGCCTATGGCGACGTCGATGACCTGCCAAACCCGGTACCCGATGTCCGTACCAGTTGGTCCGACATTCCGACCCTTGATCGACGGATGGCGCTCAATCTGATTTATTGGACAGCGCTTGATGACCCTACGCAGACAGATGAGACCGAGTTCTCGGACACCCTGAGCGCCCTGGCGCGTGCGACCGATTTGCGTCCGACCGATCTCGGGCATATTGCACGCCGCATCACCCTGAGGGCGTCCTTGGAGGTGACTGACAAACCGGAGCCAGACCGTCTGCGGGCATTTCTGGGACGCTATAAGGAGCTTTGGCAGCTTGTCGGCATGGACGACGACGAGCCTCGACCCTTGGCTCAACAATCGGGCCACGACTCTGGAGTTGTGGGAGCACTGCATGGCGCTCGCTACTTTCTGGCGACGATCGCCGGCATCGAAAAGCTCGTGCTTGGGCGCCCGGAGGAAAACCCGACTTTCTCGCTTGAGGTGCGCGGTCGCATTCGAGCCGCCAAGGCTGACATTTTTGGTTGGGTCTTGAACAATAATTTGCTGCAAAGTCTCCGAGCCGAGTTGATTCCTTCCGACTTTTCGGAGACGGTTGCGAAGGGGTTGGCGTCCCAGATCGACATCGCCATCGCGATCCTGGAGGAACGGGCTGCGCGCGTTGTTCGTCTTGACCGTAAACGCTTCAACATAAAAATCTTACCAAGACCATCGCACACCGCACCGACCCTCCGACCATCGACGAAGAGCATTCGTTTGGGGTGGCAGCGGACGTTTTGCCCTGAGGGGCTTCAGAACACTGACGCCGAAAATCAGCCGTTGCGTCTGTTTCACGCGATTGCGGCCGAGATTCAAGCTGCCGGTGGCATGTCCAGTACTGTTTCAGAAGCTGGACAGCCCACGAGACAGGAAATCGATCACGCCATGTTAAAGCTGGCTCAAGAAGCACTTACGCTCCTTGAGAATGCTGATGCCAAAGATGATGCGATGGATATCGCCAGGGCTTTTAAGGCCATGGCGGGGGCCAATGACAATCTTTCTCCGACTGCCCTGTCTCGCGCTGTCTCGGCTTTCCTGACGCTCTGTATCGGTCCGGGCCAGATTCAGGCTTTCATTGCCAGACCCTGCCTTGCCAAGGCAGTTGCTGGCGAAGGGGAAACGATTTTACCGCTCCCGCCGATCTCAGGGCAGCCTGGTTTCTTTACCTTCAACGACAAGAGCAGAAGGGTGCGCGCCGTCAGGATTGAGACAGCCGAAGAAGGGGTGGCTCTCCTTCCAGACGAACTCACCTGGGAACAACAGGACAGCATCAACGGCTTTCAGGCATGGGAGGCAATTCTTCCCCCCGGGCACGGTTTCCTGCTCGACCCGATATCGAAAGTTCGAGCTATCGATGATCGTCTCGACACTATAGCCGATGTGTTTGATGGTATTCTCGCAAATCATGGGGCGGTTGGAGGTGAGTATGTCCCCCTCGTCCATGTCTTCTCGCTCGTCGGACCTTTAGACTCGCTAGTCCGACAAAGTCAGAACGCCTGCTGGATCGTGATAGCTTGGCGTATTTCCCCGGAAAGCTGCGAGCAACTGGTATTCGAGCGGCGTGGTGACGGTGTTGCTGTCGAACGGTCACCACATGCTGGTGCGCAACTTTGGCGAATCGGGCAATCTGTCGCCGACCTCTTCGCCATTCCGGCTGATGGCGCTGACGAGACGGTCTGCCTGTTTCCAGAACGAGAGCGCCTGCTCGATCGGTTGAAGCGGATGGCATTCTCAAGGCTGCGCGGACGTTGGATTAGGGATGATCAGGTCGCAGCTGCACTGGTTTCCGGCAAACAGCCCAAAGCACTGAGCCGGATCGTCAAGGCTTTGCGGGAGACGGCTGGCGCGAGTGAGGGGTTCGGTCCCCTGGCACTTGAGTTTTTCTTGACGGGCCGTGCGATGAAGGCGCGCATGGGTCTTGGTTCATGGGTCGGCAACGCCCCTGGGGGATGGTCGCGCTTCCTTGAACTCATCGGTAGCCGGACAGCCGCCTCCGGTGACGATAAGGGGCTCTTCACTCAAGTTGAAATCCAAAATGGTTTTAGCCGCCCTCGGCAGGCATTAGATCGATTGTCCCGGTCAGTCCGAGCCTGGGGTGGACTTGCGGAGCCTAGCCGTGTCCAGACGGTTCTATCCGCCACCTCTTTGGCGGTTGAGATCGCCGCTCTTCGCGTAGAACTGCGAGATCTAGTTCTGGCCACGATTGCCAGCCTGCCACCTTCGGAATGGGAAAAGCTTAATTCTGTCCGTCCTATTCTCGGTCAGATTGAGCCCCGGGGCGGACTTGTATTGATCGAGCCGCGCTACGGCTCCGACCAAGCAAAGGTTGGAGACTTTGATCTTGATCGCCAATCTAAGGCCCTCTTCTCGGAATTGGTGAGGGCACTGTCTCAACGCGCGTTGACAGGGCGAGCCATTTTTGATCGGATCACGACATTGGGCTGGCTGACGTGCGCCTGTGTCATGTCGGGGGCGATTGACTTCGAGATGGCCGCCGATGAAGGGGACAAGGCTGATGCTTTGCGCCCGGCCTTCCGACCGCTGGCAGAACCGGCGGTATCAATGCCCCTCAGGATGTTGATCTCGACCCTGACAGCGCTGGCTCCTCCCGATCAGGCTGATCCCGATGCGTGGCCGTGGGAGATCGCATTCTCGATCGACATAGGCGAATTACTTCGCCAAATCGCTAAAGGACGCGCAGCACTGGCCTCGATCACTGAGGCATTCGGGTTCGAATTGTCGGCGGACCAGCCTCCGCTGAGAATGTTGACGCGCGGCGATTCCGACGTCGAGTTCATAACTGCAGATGGGATGACGTACCACTTCCCGTGGTGGCGATGCTCAGTGACCGCCTTGATGGGTGAGCGTCAGGATCGCGCTGAAACGTTCTCTATTGGAGATCGTCTAGTTCACCCATACTCAGCGCTCTTGGATTCGGAACGCCGCGTGTTGATTCTGCAGGTGCTCTCAGAGGAGCTGGCAACAGTCTCTGGAGTCGGTGTGGACGATGGACGGAGTTCCTCACACCTTTCGCCGGAACCACTATTACCGGCACAAAAAATTTCTGCTCCCCCGACTCCGAAACCGCAGATCGAGGTAGATCACACATCGCCGACGGAAAATGAGCCTTCGATCCGAGCGTTGCGACCAGCCGATTCGACCGATCAACTGTCTGGCATGACCTCATGGCGAGAACGCCAACGGGCCTCCTGGCGTGCACGCGGCAGAGGAGTCGGGGTGGCTGATACGGGGTATGCCAGAATTGCTATCCTCCAGTATGGATTCGAAGAGACCTATAGTGCGCTCACTGTTCCAACCTATTTAAGAGAAGGGAAAAGGCTGAATATTCCGTGTGTATTGAATGGTGTTGTGCAGATGAAGATCAGTTTCGAAGAGCACCGTCGGCGTCGTGTGTTGGAGGAGGTGCTTGAGTGCTGCCATCATTTCGGAGTCGAGATATTGGTGTTGCCCGAGTACGCGGCTCGACCGGAGACGATTAATTGGCTGCAAGGCCTTTGTGACAGCCAATCTTATGCGATATCGATTTGGGCTGGTACCTTCCGTCAGGAACACGATTTTGAACTGGCGTTGAACAGCGCCAAAACCCGTTATGTCCCTTCGGCCCCGGGTAGTAATCCGGTGAACATCAAGCCAATGGATGCAGTGTTGAGCGTCCTATTCCGAGAGAGGCAAGTCGGCAAGCCTTTTGATGTTAAGCCCGTTGGCAGGGTCACTGACGAGAACGCCATCAACAGCCTTGAAATGGATGGACAGCTCATACTACGGGCCAAGAAATACCCATCGGTTGGCATGTACGAGGAATTCAGGCCTTCCAAGGCCCCTCTCAAGCCTCTCATGGAGCGTAGCCGTTCTCTGAATAGAGCCGTGTCATTTGTAACAGAACTTATTTGCTCTGAACTATTTGTTTTCAATGGGCCGCTTAATTGGCATAATTTTGCACAACATTTAGAGAAAAGTTCTAATCGCTACAATATTTCTGCGACATTTAAGGATTGGATTGATTGTATCATAGAAGACGCAGAGCACGCTGCACTTGTTTTCAGCGGCGGTGCAAGCCATAAGCCGCGACGGAGTATTCTTCTGCTTCCTTGTGCCACTAGCCGGGACGCCGACTACCACTATTTTGCCCAAAGTGCCTATTTGGCAAGTGGTGTCGTCACAGCATTCTGCAACGCACCGGCCCCTGTAGCTCAGGGTGGAAGCTGTTTCATTGGTTTGGGCGGGTGGGAAACTGACGGGAGCGCGGCCGTAGTGCCGGGACCATACCATGGAGCCTTGCCCGGTATTTTGACATCCGCGAAGACTTTGGGAGGTCCGCTCGGGCGGGTGGAGAATGCGCTGGTGATTGCAGATATCCGTCCGGATCGCACGGTTGAGGACAAACCACGCTCTCAGACGCGCCCCACGCCTCTGAACTTGGTGGCGCATATCCCTATAATCGAGGCCCAAGTTTGCCATGGCTTACCCACGCATTGGGACAGAACATGGTGGGCGAAGCGCGAGACCCCGTGGCTGGATGCTGCTACGAGCACTTGTGATCTTGGGGTGGAGGACGGTAGAAAATTAGCTCTCAATGGCCTAAGGCACAGCAATGGAATAGAGTTGTTGGAGTTCATCAAAAAAGCAGATGCTCTTGTCGGAAGGCTTTTAGAGGATGGTGGCGGTTCTACGCTTCATATGTCACATGCTGCTCGGCGCAGCGTTATTGCGTTTGCATTGTCTCTGGCGCATCTGTTTGATAATTCACCAGGGATGCGTCTGAGAGCATCGAATATCGATAAAGGCATGTTGAACTTTCCTGAACCGATGCCTTCCCCAGCGCTATGTGATTGGCTCTGCGTCGATCTCGATATCGAAGGTTTTGACAGGCGCCTTGTTGGACTCACAGAGATTGAGGCCACGCAGTTGGAAGCCTCCGCTTTGCCTGCCGCTCTACGGGAGGGGCCTTGGGGTTGGTGTGCCGCGCCAGTGTCGACTGTAAATATCACTGACGTTTCCGCCTGATCGAACATGAGCGTAAGTAAGCGTAAATAAACGCGATTTCAGATTCCGGCGTTCTGCCGGACCCTTGTTCCATCCGCGTCGCATGGGGCGACGTGACGGTTCGGAACAAGTCCCATGACCCCCACCAAGCTCCTCATCGGCCAAATCCTGGTGGTCTTCGCCATCGTCATCGCCGGCGTCTGGGCGGCGACCCAATGGGCGGCGGCGATGCTGGGCTATCAGCCCCAACTTGGTCCGCCCTGGCTGGTGCTGGCGGGTGTCCCGGTCTATCGCCCCTGGCAGTTGTTCCCCTGGTGGTATGCCTACGAGGCCTATGCGCCGCACATCTTCGACAAGGCGGGGATGCTGGCCGGGGCCAGCGGCTTCATGGGCTGCGCCGCCGCGATTGCCGGTTCGCTGTGGCGGGCGCGGCAAAGCCGGCTGGTCACCACCTACGGCTCGTCGCGTTGGGCGACCGCCCGGGAAGTGGAGCGGGCCGGGCTGTTCCGGTCGGCCGGGGTGTTTCTCGGCCGGTTGGGCAACCGCTATCTGCGCCATGACGGTCCCGAGCATGTGATGGCCTTCGCGCCGACCCGGTCGGGCAAGGGCGTCGGGCTGGTGGTGCCGACCCTGCTGTCCTGGACCGGCTCGGCGGTGATCCACGACATCAAGGGCGAGAACTGGCAGCTCACCGCCGGCTGGCGGGGGCGGTTCTCGCATTGCCTGCTGTTCAACCCGACCGATCCCCGTTCCGCCCGCTACAACCCGCTTCTGGAAGTCCGCAAGGGGGCCGATGAGGTCCGCGACGTCCAGAACATCGCCGACATCCTGGTCGATCCCGAAGGCGCGCTGGAGCGGCGCAGCCACTGGGAGAAGACGAGTCATTCCCTGCTGGTCGGCGCGATCCTCCATGTGCTGTATGCCGAGGAGGAGAAGACCCTGGCCCGGGTCGCCACCTTCCTGTCCGATCCCCGTCGTGGCTTCGCCACCACCCTGCGCCGGATGATGGAGACCAACCATCTCGGCACCCCCGACCATCCCCAGGTCCACCCGGTGGTGGCGTCGGCGGCGCGCGAGGTCTTGAACAAATCCGAGAACGAGCGCTCCGGCGTGCTGTCGACGGCGATGTCGTTCCTCGGCCTCTACCGCGATCCGGTGGTCGCCGCGACCACCGTCGCCTGCGACTGGCGGATCGCCGATCTGGTCGATGCCGAGCGCCCGGTGTCGCTCTATCTGGTGATCCCGCCGTCGGACATCTCGCGGACCAAGCCGCTGGTCCGGTTGGTGCTCAATCAGATCGGCCGCCGCCTGACCGAGCGGCTGGAGGGCGATCCGGCCAAGCGGCGCAAGCACGCCCTGCTGATGATGCTCGACGAGTTCCCGGCGCTGGGGCGGCTCGATTTCTTCGAGACCGCGTTGGCCTTCATGGCCGGCTACGGCATCCGCGCCTATCTGATCGCCCAGAGCCTCAACCAGATCTCCAAGGCCTACGGCGAGAACAACGCGATCCTCGACAATTGCCATGTCCGGATCGCCTTCTCCAGCAATGACGAGCGCACCGCCAAGCGGATTTCCGACGCGCTCGGCACCGCCACCGAGCTGCGCGCCCAGCGCAATTACGCCGGCCATCGGCTGGCGCCGTGGCTGTCCCACGTCATGGTCAGTCGGCAGGAGACGGCGCGGCCGCTGCTGACCCCGGGCGAGGTGATGCAATTGCCGCCCGCCGACGAATTGGTGCTGGTTTCCGGCCTTGCCCCGATCCGGGCCAAGAAGCTGCGCTACTACCAGGACCGCAATTTCGCGGCGCGGGTACTGCCCGCGCCGGAGCTGGCCGAACACGGCTATCTCGATCGCCCGGCGGCCCGTCCCGACGATTGGAGCGGGTTGGTGCGCGGCCCGCACGTCCGCCTCGCCATCGCCGAGGAATCCGCGCTCGGTCTCGAGGATGAAGGCGGCGTCCAGCAGCAGCGCCATCCCGGTCTGCCCGAGGAGGGCTTCGTGGTGGCGGCGCGGTCTGATCTCGAGCCCGATCCCATCGACGACGAGTCCGATCTGTTGGCCGATCAGCGGGCGATGGACCGCCTGCGCGGCCTCGGCGCGGTGGTCCGCGCCCACGCCATCAACGAAGGCCGCGATGGTGCCGGGCCGGGCGACGATCTGCTGCCGAGCTTCTGAGGGAGGCGAGGATGAAGCGCACCAGGATTCGCCATCAATTGTTTCTCGACCCGGACCTCAGCGCCCGGTTGGAAGCGCTCGCCGCCAAACCGGGGGTGTCGAAATCGACCATTCTCGCCGACGCGGTGACCGCCTGGCTCAATCGCTGCGGCAGCCAGGAACTCGACGAGCGTTTCGGCCTGCGCCTCCACCGGATCAGCGATCAACTCGACCGCATCGAGCGTGACGGCCAGGTGCTGCTGGAGAGTCTGGCGCTGTTCGTCCGCTACCAACTGACCGTTACCGCCCCGCTGCCCGAGCCGGACAAGGCGGCCCGCGCCGTCGGCCAGGAGCGCTTCCAGAAATTCATTGATCAGGTCGGCCGGCAGATCGCCGCCCGCCGTCGCACCCTGTCGGGCGATCAGGAGGGAGAGCCGTCATGACCAATCCGGAATCCCAGGGTCGCCGCCGCGCCATGCTGCGCACCGCGATGGGGCCGGCGATCGCCGCCGCCCTGGCCGATCCGCTGGTGATCGAAGTGATGGTCAATCCTGACGGCGCGCTACGGCTTGACCGACTGGGGGAGGGGCGGGTCGATACCGGCGTGCGCCTTGCTCCGGCCGAGGTGGAGCGGATCATCCGCCTCGTCGCCAGCCATGTCCGCGCCGAAATCCATACCGGCAATCCGGTGGTCAGCGCCGAGCTGCCCGCCCGCGACGACGGCGCCAGCGGCGAGCGGTTCGAGGGATTGCTCCCGCCGGTCTCGCTCGGTCCCTGCTTCGCGATCCGCAAGCCGGCGGTGCGGATCCACACCCTCAGCGACTATGTCACGGATCGGATCATGCTGCCGCTGCAGGCCGAGACGCTGCGCCGCGCGGTGCGGGAGCGGCGCAATATCCTGGTGGTCGGCGGCACCTCGTCGGGCAAGACCACCCTGGCCAACGCCCTGCTGGCCGAGATGGCCGGACTCGACGAGCGGGTGATCCTGATCGAGGACACCCGTGAACTGCAATGCGCCGCGCCCGATTGCGTCGCGCTGCGCACCCGGGCCGGGGTGGTGAGTCTGGCCGATCTGGTCCGCTCGACGCTGCGGCTGCGGCCCGACCGGATCATCGTCGGCGAGGTGCGCGGGGCCGAGGCGCTCGACCTGCTCAAGGCCTGGAACACCGGCCATCCCGGCGGCATCGCCACGATCCACGCCAATTCCGCCCGTGCCGCCCTCTACCGCCTCGAACAACTGGTCCAGGAAGGCGTCGTCACCGTGCCGCGCCGGCTGATCGCCGAGGCGGTCGATCTGGTGGTGTTCATTGCCGGGCGCGGCACCGGCCGGCGGATCGAGACCATCGCCGAGGTCACCGGGCTCGACGGCAACGGCGATTACGCGGTCAGGGAGATGCCGGGCTGCCGCCCGGTCCCGCTCGGGGAAATCTTCCCCGAACCCCTTCCCTTGTTTTCAGCAACCGGGTCCGGGGCGGACACCGGCCCATCGACGGTCTAACCGAGGAGACTCATCATGCGCCATCTCGCCTTCGCCACCACCCTGCTGGTTTCCACCTCGGCCTTCGCCGCTGGAGCGGGGATGCCGTGGGAGCAGCCGCTGCAGCAGGTACTCGATTCGGTGCAGGGGCCGGTCGCCAAAATCATCGCGGTGATCATCATCATCACCACCGGCCTGACCCTGGCCTTCGGCGAGACATCGGGCGGGTTCCGCCGGCTGATCCAGATCGTGTTCGGCCTGTCGATCGCCTTCGCCGCCTCGAGCTTCTTCCTGTCCTTCTTCAGCTTCGGCGGCGGAGCGCTGCTGTCATGAGCACCGACGGCTTCGAGGTGCCGCTGCACCGGGCGCTGACCGAGCCGATCCTGCTCGGCGGCGCGCCGCGCGGTCTCGCCATCGTCATCGGCACTGTCGCCGCCGCTCTCGGTCTCGGTCTGCAGATGTGGAGCGCCGGGATCGTGCTGTGGCTGGTCGGCCATTCCGTCGCGGTGTTCGCCGCCAAGCGCGATCCCGACTTCGCCTCGGTGCTGGCCCGGCATCTGCGGCAGAAGGGGGAGCTGTCATGCTGAACCTCGCCGAATACCGCCGCCGCGCTGATCGTTTGGCCGACCATCTGCCTTGGGCGGCGTTGGTCGCCCCCGGCATCGTGCTGAACAAGGACGGCAGCTTCCAGCGCACCCTCCGCTTCCGCGGTCCCGATCTCGACAGCGCCACCGAGGCCGAACTGGTCGCCACCTGCGCCCGCGCCAACAATGTGTTGCGCCGGTTCGGCTCGGGCTGGGCGCTGTTCTTCGAGGCCGAGCGGATCCCGGCCCAGGATTATCCCGATTCGTCCTTCCCCGATCCCGCCTCCTGGCTGGTCGAGCAGGAGCGCCGCGCCGCCTTCCTCGGTCGTATCGGCAGCCATTTCGAGAGCGTCTATCACCTGACCCTGCTCCATCTCCCGCCGCCGGATTCGGTCGCCCAAGCCGAGGCGGCGTTGCTGGAGCGGGACCGGACCAGGGCCGACGGCCGCGACTGGCGCCAGGAACTGGCGGCGTTCCAGGCGGAAACCGAGCGGGTGCTCGATTTGCTGGCCGGGTTCATGCCGGAGGCGCGCGGGCTCGACGATGGCGAGACCCTGACCTACCTGCACGGCACCATCTCGACCCGGCGCCATCCGGTCCGGGTGCCGGAAACCCCGCTCTATCTCGACGGGATTCTGGTCGATACGCCCCTGACCGGCGGGCTCGAGCCGATGTTGGGCGAGGTCCATTTGCGCACGCTCACCATCCTGGGTTTCCCCAATATGACCCGGCCGGGGATGTTTGATGCGCTCAATCACCAGGATTTCGGCTATCGCTGGGTGACCCGGTTCATCGCCTTGGACAAAACGCGGGCGACCAAGGATCTGACCCGGCTGCGCCGCCACTGGTTCGCCAAGCGCAAGTCGATCGCCGCGCTGTTGCGCGAGGTGCTCTATAACGAGCCGGCCCAGTTGCTCGATTCCGACGCCGACAACAAGGTCGCCGATGCCGATCTGGCCCTGCAGGCGCTGGGCGGCGACCATGTCGCCTTCGGCCATCTCACCACCACCCTGACGGTGATGGATTCCGATCGCCCGCGCGCCGACGAGAAACTGCGCGCCATCGAGCGGATCGTCACCGGACTCGGCTTCACGGTGATCCGCGAAAGCGTCAACGCGGTCGAGGCTTGGCTCGGTTCGCTGCCCGGCCACGTCTATGCCAATGTCCGCCAGCCGCTGATCCATACCCTCAACCTCGCCCATCTGATCCCGCTCTCCTCGGTGTGGGCCGGGCCGGCGCGCAACGCCCATCTTGACGGCCCGCCGCTGCTGATCGCCGAGACCTCGGGGGCCACCCCGTTCCGCCTCTCCACCCATGTCGGCGATGTCGGTCATCTGCTGATCGTCGGCCCGACCGGGGCGGGCAAGTCGGTGCTGCTGGCCCTGCTGGCGCTGCAGTTCCGCCGCTATCCGGGAGCGCGGGTGACCCTATTCGACAAGGGCAACTCGGCCCGCGCCGCTGTGCTGGCGATGGGCGGGGCCCATCACGCCCTCGGTGCTGGCGGCGGGCTGGCGTTCCAGCCGCTGCGCCGGATCGACCTCGAGGCGGAGCGGTCGTGGGCGGTCGAATGGATCACCGGCCTGCTGGCCCACGAGCGGGTGACGGTCACCCCGGAGATCAAGGAGACGCTGTGGTCGGCGCTCGGCAGCCTCGCCTCGGCGCCGCCCGAGGAACGGACGCTCACCGGATTCTCGATGCTGGTGCAATCGAACGCGCTGAAGGCGGCGCTGCTGCCCTACACCCTTGACGGCCCGTTCGGCCGTCTGCTCGATGCCGCCGCCGATCGGTTGGAATTGGCCGACGTGCAATGCTTCGAGACCGAGGATCTGATGCACCAGCCCGGTCTGGTGCTGCCGGTGCTGACCTATCTGTTCCACCGCCTGGAGGAGCGGTTCGACGGTCGGCCGACCCTGCTGATCCTCGACGAGGCCTGGGTGTTTCTCGACCACCCGCTGTTCGCCGCCCGCATCCGCGAATGGCTGAAGGTGCTGCGCAAGAAGAACGTCGCGGTGATCTTCGCCACCCAGTCGCTGGCCGACATCGCCGACAGCACGATCGCCCCGGCGATCATCGAATCCTGCCCGCAGCGGCTATTCCTGCCCAACGACCGGGCGATCGAGCCGCAAAGCCGCGCCGCCTATGCCCGCTTCGGCCTCAACGACCGCCAGATCGAACTGATCGCCCAGGCGACCCCCAAGCGGCACTATTACCTGCAATCCCGGCGCGGCAACCGGCTGTTCGACCTCGCCCTCGGCCCGGTCGCGCTGGCGCTGTGCGGCGCCTCATCCTCCGACGACCAGAAACTGATCGACCGTCTGTCAGCCGCGCCGGACTCGTTCCTCGAATCCTGGCTCGCCGCCAAGGGGCTGCCCTGGGCGGTCGATCTGATCCGGGAGTACGTCCCATGACGGATACATATCGTGTGGTTCCGCAGGGTGGGGCTTCCGCCCCACGCCCCGACCGGGAAGCGGAGCTTCCCGGACCCAACTCCTTTTGGGGGGCTGGGGCCTTCAGGCCCCAGCGGGTCATGGGCAGAGCCCATGTCTTTGCTGTCCTACTCGCGCTCTCGTTGCTCGGTGCCCCGGCACGGGCGCAATGGGCGGTGTTCGACGCCTCCAACTTTGCCGAGAACGTGCTGCAGGCGGCGCGGTCGCTCGAGCAGATCAACAACCAGATCCGCTCGCTGCAGAACGAGGCGACGATGCTCGAGACGATGAACCGCAATCTGCAATCGCTCGACAGCTCGTCGCTGGGGCAGATGACGACGGCCCTGTCGCGGATCAACGGGCTGATGAGTCAGGCCGACGGCATCGCCTTCACCCTCGACGCCACCGACAGCGCGTTCCAGCGGCAGTTTCCGTCGCAATATGGCGCGGCGCTGACCAGCGACCAGTCGCTGGCGGCGGCGAAGACCCGCTGGCAGAGCGCGATGAGCGCCTATCGCCAGACCATGCTGATCCAGTCCCAGGTCAATCAGAACGTCCAGGCCGACACCGCTACCCTGGCCGATCTGGTCAATGCCAGCCAGGGCGCGGCCGGCAGTCTGCAGGCGCAGCAGGCGGCCAACCAGCTGATCGCGCTCACCGCCAAGCAGCAGATGCAGATCCAGACCCTGATGGCGGCGCAGTACCGCGCCGAGGCGCTTGAGCAGGCCCGCAAGGCCCAGTCGGAAGCGTCCGGGCAGGCGGCGACGGCGCGGTTCCTGGGCTCGGGGACCGCCTATTCGGGCCGCTGAGGCGGCGGAGGGCAGGGCGATGGACGACCTGTCGGTGATCGACGGCTTTCTCACCAGCTTCACCCGGGCGATCGATCGCGGTTTTGGCCTGCTGTCGGGCGACGTCGCCTCGCTGACCACGATCCTGATCGGTCTCGATATCGTCCTGGCCGGGCTGTTCTGGTCGATGGAGGCCGAGAGCGAGATCCTGCACCGGCTGCTGCGCAAGATCCTCTATGTCGGCCTGTTCGCCTTCCTGCTCAACCATTTCGCCGACCTCGCCGACGTGGTGTTCCGTTCCTTCGCCGGGCTCGGGCTGAAGGCCGGCGGCGGCGCGCTCGACAGCGCCGATTTGCTGAAACCTGGGCGGCTGGCCGGGATCGGCTATCAGGCGGCGTGGCCGCTGTTGCAGCAGGTCGGCAGCCTGATGGGCTTCACCAGCTTCTTCGACCATTTCCTCACCATCGCCGTGCTGCTGTTCGCCTGGCTGGTGGTGATCCTCGCCTTCTTCCTCCTCGCGGTGCAGCTGTTCATCACCATCCTCGAGTTCAAGCTGACCGCGCTGGCCGGCTTCGTGCTGGTGCCGTTCGCGCTGTGGGGCAAGACCGCCTTTCTGGCCGAACGGGTGCTCGGCAACGTGATCGCCTCGGGCGTCAAGGTGATGGTGCTGGCGCTGATCGTCGGCATCGGCTCGGGCTTCTTCGACCAGTTCACCGCCGCCCTCAACGGGGCCGATCCGACCGTCGCCCAGGCGATGTCGCTGGTGTTGGCGGCGATGGCGCTGTTGGGGCTCGGCATCTTCGGCCCCGGCATCGCCGCCGGGCTGGTGTCCGGCGCACCGCAATTGGGGGCTGGGGCCACGATCGGCACCGTCGGCGCGGCAGCGGGGGCGGCGATGCTGGTCGGCGGGGCCGCCGTCGGGACGGCCGGTCTGGCCCGGGCGGGCGGTCTCGCCGCGATCCGCGCCGGCAGCCGCCTCGGATCGGGAGGCGGCGACGGGGCTCCATCCGGTCCGCCTTCGTCCGGATCGCCGCCATCCTCGGGTGGTGGCGCGGCCGCCACGGCTCCCGCCTGGGCGCGGCAGTTGCGGGCCGAGCAGGCGCGGCGCGCCCACCATCATGCCGCCGCCCAGGCGATCCGCGATGGTGACCGACCCGGCGCGCCGGCCAATCCCGATCTCTCCAGCAAGGAGGACTGACCATGTGGTTTCGACGCGCCCTCCAGCGTTACGGCGAGACCCCGGTACCGGTGACCCCCTACCAGAAAGCGGCCCAGGCATGGGACGAGCGGATCGGCTCCGCCCGGGTCCAGGCCCGCAACTGGCGGCTGATGGCCTTCGGCGCGCTGGCTCTGAGCCTCGGCCTCGCCGGCGGTCTGATCTGGCAGGGGACGCGCAGCCGGATCGTCCCCTATGTGGTCGAGGTCGACACCCTCGGCCAGGTGCGGGCGGTGGGGCCCGCCATTGAGGCCTACCGGCCCAGCGACGCCCAGATCGCCTGGTATCTCGCCCGCATCATCACCGATGTCCGCGCCTTGTCGTCCGATCCGGTGCTGGTGCGCCAGAACTGGCTCGAGGCCTACGATTTCGTCACCGACCGCGCCGCCCTGTTCCTCACCGAGCAGGCCCGCGCCAGCGATCCGTTCGCCCAGATCGGCACCCGCACCGTCTCGGTCCAGGTCACCAGCGTGGTGCGGGCCTCCGAGTCCTCGTTCCAGGTCAAATGGACCGAGCAGGTCTATGAGCGCGGCAGCCTCGCCGCCACCAGCCGCTGGACCGCGATCCTGTCGATCGTGATCCAGCCGCCCCGCACCGCCGAGACGGTACGGAAGAACCCGCTCGGCCTCTACGTCACCGCCCTGGCCTGGACCCGCGACCTCGATCCCGGCACCAGCAAACCGGAAGGGAAATCGCCATGACCCCTCTCGCTCCGATCCTGCTCGTCCTGCTGCTCGCCGCCTGCGCCGCCAAGGAACCGCCGCCGGCGATTGCCTATGACAGCGCCGCTTTCCGTCCCGCCACCATCGCGCCGGAGCCGCCTCGTCCGGTGGAGGTGATCGAGATCCCGACGCCCTTGCCGTTGCCCGGCCAGCTTCAGCCGCTGCCCGAGCCGGTCATGCCGGACAAGCGGAAGCCGACAATGCGGGTTGCCGCCGCCAACCGGGTGGCGCTGCAGGAACCTTCGGCCTATGGCTACATCAACGCGATCCAGGTCTATCCCTACAGCGAAGGGGCGCTGTACCGGCTTTATGCCGCGCCCGAACAGGTCAGCGACATCGCGCTGGAGCCGGGCGAGCAGCTCACCGCGGTATCGGCCGGCGACACGGTGCGCTGGGTGATCGGCGACACCAGCAGCGGCACGGGCGAGTCCAAGCGGGTCCATGTTCTGGTCAAGCCGTTCGCGCCGGGGCTCCGGACCAACCTGATCATCACCACCGACCGCCGCTTCTATCACCTCCAACTGGAAAGCACCGTTCGCACCAGCATGGCGGCGATCTCCTGGACCTATCCGCAGGGGACCCTGATTGCGCTGCAACGCCGCAACGCGTCGGCTGAGGCGACCGCGCCGGTTGCCAACGGCATCGCTCTCGAATCGCTGCGCTTCCGCTACGCCATTTCCGGCGACAGCCCGCCCTGGCGGCCGGTGCGCGCCTTCGATGACGGGGCCAAGGTCTATATCGAGTTTCCCGCCCGGCTCGATCAGGGCGAGGCGCCGCCTTTGTTCGTGGTCGGGCCGGACGGCGAGGCCCAACTGGTCAATTACCGGGTACGGCGCAATTACTACATCGTCGACCGGCTGTTCGCCGCCGCCGAACTGCGCCTGGGAGCCGATCCCCAGCAGGTGGTGCGGATCAGCCGCACCGATGGCGCGCCCAAGAACGGGGGCCGGTCATGAATACGCATGACGCCCCAGGCCCGGCCAAGTCCGATCCCGAATCCCTGGTGCTGCGGGCCCCGCCGCGCAACGTGCTGCGGTTCAAGCGCGCGTTGCTGATCGGCATTGCCGGGGTAACCTCTGCGATGATTTTCGGCGTGACTTGGTGGGGGCTGAAAGGCTCGGCGCTCAGGATTGGGCAGCAGGCCCAGGAACTCTACAACACCGAGCGCAAGACCACCCCCGACGGCCTCGCCGCCCTGCCAGGGTCCTATGGCCAGATCAAACCCGACACGCCACCCTTGGGGCCGCCCTTGCCGGGCGATCTCGGGCGGCCGATCCTCGAGCATCAGCGCCAGATGGGACTCGTGCCGGGGGTCGAGCCGGTCGATCAGGCGGCGGCGGCCGAACGCCAGCGTCTGCTTCAGCAATCGCTGAAGGCCCGCGAGGCCGGGGTGATGTTTCAGATCAATACCCGCCCGCAGCCGGTGGGACCGGCGGCATCCAGTCCGGCGGTGGGGCAGGGGGCTGTACCAATCAATCCGGAGTCTCCCCGCCTCGCCCTCGATCCGGAACGCGATCCGAACACTCAGCAGCGCAAGCTCGACTTCCTCAGCCAGAAACCCGAGACCGGCATTTATAATCCCCATGCCCTGCAAAGTCCCGCCTCGCCCTGGCAGGTGATGGCCGGCAGCGTCATTGCCGCCAGCCTCGTCACCGGGTTGAAATCCGATTTGCCGGGAATGGTGGTGGCGCAGATCACCGAGACCGTGTTCGACAGCGTGACCGGCCGTACCCTGCTGATCCCGCAAGGGGCCCGGCTGATCGGCAGTTACGACAGCGTCGTCGCCTTCGGCCAATCCCGCGCCCTGCTGGTGTGGCGACGCATCGTCATGCCGGACGGAACCTCGATCCAGATCGACAATCTGCCCGCCACCGACACCGCCGGCTATGCCGGGCTCGAAGACGAGGTCGATTATCATACCTGGGCGCTGCTGAAAGGCATCGCCCTCGCCACCCTGCTCGGCGTCGGCACCGAACTCAGTTTCGGATCGAACGAAGGCGATCTGGTCCGCGCCATCCGCGAATCGACCCAGCAGAACGCTGATCGCGCCGGTCAGCGCCTGACCGAGAAGAACCTCAACATCCAGCCGACATTGACCGTCCGTCCCGGCTGGCCGCTCCGCGTCATCGTCCACAAGGATCTGATCCTGCGCCCCTATCGGGGCTGAACGGAGGTCGTCATGTTGAAACTTGGCAAACTGCCCGACCGCACTCCGGTCCGCATCGTCATCACTGTCAGTCCCGACCTCAACCGCGATCTCGTCGCCTATGCCGAGGCGTATCGTCAGGCCTATGGCCATGCCGAGGCCGTCGCCGATCTGATCCCGTCAATGCTGGACCTGTTCCTCGCCAGCGACCGCGGTTTCGCCAAGGCTCGCAAGGATGGGGTGATCATGGCTGATGCTGTCGAACCAGCCCGGCGGCGGGGGCGGAAGGAGGCAGCGCCGGCCTCAATCCCATCGACAGCGGAGGTCCGGGAATGAGCGTCACCGGGCCAAGCACTCATGGTTATCTTTGCCGCGTTATTTAAGAAATTTACTCGCTGGCGCCATCGCGGGCCTGTAGCATTATGCTCTACAATAACGCCAAGTAGAGGGCGGCGGGGGTATCGGTGCCGGGCGTAACCGTGCGGAATCTGCACCACGTCACCGGTCCGGATTACCTCGACCGGATCACCACATTTCTGCACCCGCCCTTCGCCCGCTGTGACGATTAGGGTCAGCCCCAGCGGGTGGGTGTGCCAGGCAGTTCGAGCTTCTGGTGCGATGGTGACCGTGCCGCCGCCGACACGGGCTGGCTCGGAGAGGTGGAAAGCGTGGATTTCATCCCAAGTCTCTCCTGTCAGGGAAAGATGAGGTTGCCGGGGTCGTCCCCTGACATCGACGAACCCGGCGGGAAATTGGTTATCCCGCCGCCTTCAGCGAGGCCATGTCGATGACGAAGCGATAGCGCACGTCCTTGTTGACCACCCGGTCATACGCCCGGTTGATGTTCTCGGCCCGGATCAGTTCGATGTCGGCCTTGATGCTGTGGGCGGCGCAGTAATCGATGACCTCCTGGGTCTCGGCGATGCCGCCGATCACCGAGCCGGCGATGCTCTTGCGTCCGAACACCAGGGCCAGACCGTTGACGCCTTGCAGATCCTCCATCGCGCCGACGTTGACCAGGGTGGCGTCGAGCTTGAGAAGCTCGATGAACGGCCGCATCGGGTAGGCCTGGGGAACCGTCGAAATCAACAGGTCGAACTGTCCGGCCAGACGCTTCATCGTGGCGTGATCGCTCCACAGCACCGCCTCGCGCGCTCCCAGTCGCTGGGCATCGGCGATCTTGGCGGGAGAGGTGGTGAAAATGGTGACCTCGGCGTGACGTGCCGCCGCCAGCTTGACGGCGACATGCCCCAGGCCGCCCAGCCCGATCACACCGACGCGCTGGCCGCGCTTCAATTGCCAATGTTGCATCGGGGAAAAGGTGGTGATACCGGCGCACAGCAGCGGGGCGGTGGCGGCAAGATCGACCCCCGGCGGGATACGGATGACGAAATGCTCGTGCACGACCACTTTGTCCGAATAGCCGCCGAAGGTGTGCCCTCCCACCGACGGGTCATCAGGAGAGTTGTAGGTCGAGGTGGTGCCGTTGACGCAATTCTGCTCGCGGTCATCCTGGCACGGGGCGCAGGTCAGGCAGGCATTGACCATACAGCCGACCCCGCCGATATCGCCAAGCCGGACCTTGGTGACCGCACTGCCGACCGCCTGAACCCGACCAATGATCTCGTGGCCGGGAACGCAAGGGTACTGGGTGGGCATCGACGCGGCCCATTCGTTGCGCGCGGTGTGGATGTCGGAATGGCAAACGCCGCAATAAAGCACGTCCAGCAGCACGTCGTTCGGGCCAAGGGCGCGGCGTTTGATCTGGATCGGCACCAGGGGCGCGGTTGGAGAGGTCGTGCCATAAGCGCAGGCGCCGATTTGGCCCTCGGCCAGAACCGGGGCACGCTCCGCCGCCTGGGCGAGTCCACCGGCCGCTCCCACCAGTATCGGCACGACGGCAAGGCCCACGCCGGCTTGCAGCACCTGTCGCCGACCAACGGACGTCTGATGGGGATGGGAGCCGTCGCATTGGTCACACATGCTGGGAGTCCTTGTGCAGGCTGGTGACGTGGCGGCTTTGACCGATTTGCCTAGAGTAACAGCTTCGCCTGCGGTGGATTGGGGCGGGAAGTACGCATGATCGGGTGAGGCCGGGTCTTACCCCGCCCCTTACCCCGCCACCCGAACCAGATCGCCGGTCTGAAGTGAGTCCGGCGGGTTGTTGATCACCGCGTCAGACGAGGTCAGGCCGGCGACGATGTCGACGACCTTGCCGCGATCCCGCCCCAGCGTCACCGGGCGCAGCACCACCGTGCCAGCCGAATCAATCAGCGCGACCCGTGGGCCATCTCCCCCCATGATCAGGGCGCTGGGCGGCAGGGTTACGATGTCCACGGCCGCATCGAGCGAGAAGCGGACCTGGACATAAGAGCCCGGCTTCAGGGCCAGATCGGCGTTGTCGGCCTCGACTTCGACCAGCACGGTGCCCGAGCCCGGATCGACCGCGCCTGCCGTGCGGGTCGTGGTGGCCGTGAAGCGGCGCCCCGGATATTCGGGAAGCGTCAGAATCGCCTCCATCCCCGGACGGATCTGGGGGGAGGTGAGTTGCGGGACGCGCACGCCGGCGCGGATGCGGCTGATGTCGGCGATGGTGAAGAGTGGCGCGGTCGAGGCGCCGCCCGCGCTCACCAGCGCGCCGATTTCCGCCGAACGACTGGTCACCACCCCATCGAACGGGGCGACAAGCCGGGTGAAGCCGGTGAGCGTTTGCAGCCTGGCCACGTTGGCCTGGGCCGCCCCAGTGATCGCGGTCTTGGCGGCAAGGTCGGCCTGCTTTTCATCCGCGGCCTGTCTCGACACCACTGCCTCGGCCAACAGGCTGCTCCAGCGGGCGGCGGTGGTGCTGGCCAAGTGCTGGTTGGCGCGTGCCGTCTGAAGATCGGCCCTTGCGGCGGCCAGTTGCTGTTCGACCTCGGGGGCGTCGAGCCGCGCGAGAACCTGTCCCCGGCGGACCCGATCGCCGATATCGACGAACCATTCCCGCAAATACCCCGTGGTGCGCGCATGGATGGGGGCGCTGTTCAGCGGCTGGAGGATGGCGGACAGGGTCAGCACGCCGCCGGAGGCCGCCGGGGCGGGATGGATCACCGCCACACTCGGGATGGCCTGCTCGGCGGTCCAGGACGCCAATTGGTTCTGGCTGTGGACCCGTGTGGCAATTCCCCACCCTGTCACCGCCAGGGCCGCGACCAACAAGATCGCCGCGCCCTTTCGGCCGAAACGGCTCGACGTGTGGTCAGACATGGGAGTCCTCCTGGGCAGCGTGTGTCGGGGTGGGACGGCGATGGACAAGGCTGAAAATAACCGGGACGATCATCAAGGTGGCGAAGGTGGCGACGATCAGGCCGCCGATCACCGCGCGGCCCAGTGGCGCGTTCTGCTCGCCGCCATCGCCCAATCCCAACGCCATGGGCAACATGCCCAGAACCATGGCCAGCGCCGTCATCAGGACGGGGCGGAAGCGGGCTAGACCCGCCTCGAAGGCGGCCCGTGCGCCATCGCCCAGCTCGACGAGGCGTTCGCGGGCGAAACTGACCACCAGGATCGAGTTGGCGGTCGCCACCCCCATGCACATGATGGCGCCCACCAGCGCCGGCACCGACAGCGTGGTCCCGGTGGCGAACAGCATCCAGACGATGCCGGCCAACGCACCGGGCAGCGCGGTGATGATGACGAACGGATCAAGCCAGCTTTGGAAATTGACGACGATCAGCAGATAGATCAGCACCACCGCCCCGGCCAAGCCGAACGCCAGGCCCGAAAAGGCGGTGTTCATCGTCGCGGATTGACCGCGCAGCACCGCAGTCGTGGCCTTGGGGGCCTCGGCCTTCATCTCGTCGAGGACCGCGTTGATGTCGGCGGCCACCGCTCCCAGGTCACGCCGGTCGATGGTGGCGAAGATGTTGATGACCGGGGCGATGTTGTAATGGGACACCACCGCCGGCGATATGCCCCGGACGATGTCGGCGATCCCGCCGAGAGTCTGTGACGTGTTTCCCCCCTGGCCGGTGACCGGGATGCTGGACAACTCGTCCACCGAACCGATCCGGTATTCCGGTGCTTGGGCCACCACGGGATAGGAGACGCCGTTGTCCGGGTTCAGGTAATAAACCGGCGCGGTCTGCCCTGTGCCCGCCAGCACGCTGGCCAGGCTGGTGGTCACGTCACGCTCGGTCAGTCCGAACGGACCGATGCGGTTGCGGTCCACAATCACGTTCATCTGGGGGGAGCGCGACGATTGCTGGATGCGCGCATCGACCACGCCGGGGATGGTGGCGATCCGCCGCAGAACGTTGCGCGCGAACGCCTCGTTGCCCTTGACGTCGCGGCCGACGATCTGGATGTCGATGGGTGCGGGCGCGCCGAAATTCAGGATCTGGGCGGTGATGTCGGCCGGCAGAAACGAGACTTGCATGCCGGGGAACGTTCGCGGCAGGTCCTCGCGCAATTTGCGCACATACGCCGCCGTCGGCGCGTGCTCGGGGGCGAGCTGGATCAGGATGTCGCCGTCCTGCGGCCCGATCGTGCCGGAATTGTTATAGACCGTGTTGATGATGCTGTTCGGCATGCCGATGTTGTCGACCAGCGACACCAGTTCATGAGACGGAATGATCTGACGGATCCGCCGGGCGATGCGGTCGAAATCGGCCGAACTTTCCTCGATGCGGGTTCCCACCGGCGCCCGGACGTGCAGCACCATCGCCCCGGCATCCACCGCAGGAAAGAAGTTCTGCCCCAGGAACGGCACCAGCAGGAACGACAGCCCCGCCGCCACCAGAAATCCCATGATGACCGGCCGGGGCGATCCCAGCGCCCGTTCCAGCATCTGGCCGTAGCGGGTGCGGATCTGCTCGAACCGATGGTCGAAGCTGCGCTGGAAGCGGATCAGCGGATTGCGCGAGCCGGGTTTTCCGGCTTCGTGCAGGTGGCCGGGCGCGTGGGGCTTCAGCAGCGCCATGGCCATGGTCGGCACCAGCGTGCGCGACAGGAGGAACGACGCGATCATGGCGAACACCACCGCCAACGCCAAGGGCAGGAACAAAAAGCCCGCCACGCCGGGCAGGAAGAGCATGGGAACGAACGCGATGCAGATGCACAGCAGCGAGACGAAGGCCGGCGTCACGATCTGCTGGGCGCCGTCAAGGATCGCCTGACGCACCGGCTTGCCTTGTTCCAGGTGCCAGTTGATGTTCTCGATGGTCACCGTCGCGTCGTCCACCAAGATGCCGACCGCGAGCGCCAGACCGCCCAACGTCATGATGTTGAGCGTGTTGCCGCTGACCGACAGGCAGACGATCGCCGCGAGCACCGCCAGCGGGATGGAAACGGCGATGATGATTGTCGACCGCCATGATCCCAGGAACAGCAGGATCATCACCGAGGTCAGCCCGGCGGCGATGATGCCTTCGCTCACCACCCCTTGCACCGCCGCCTTGACGAACACCGACTGGTCGCCGATCGGCACCACCTTCAGGGCGTCAGGCAAGGTCAACTGGATGGCGGGCAAGGAGTCCTTGACCCCTTGAATGATCGCCAGGGTGGACGCCGCCCCGTTCTTCAACACGGTCATCACCACCGAGCGGCTGCCATCGACGTGGACGACGTTGGTCTGCGGCGCCGCGCCATCGCGCACATGGGCCACGTCGCGCAGGGTGATGGTCGCACCACCCACCACCTTGACCGGCAGATCACCCAGCTGCTCGACCGAACCGGGGGCATTGTTCAGGCGAACGGCATATTGGGTGCTGCCGATCTTGACGAAGCCGGCGGGGGTGATCTGGGTCTGGGCGGCGATGGCGTCGCCAACATCCTGGGCCGACAGCCCCTTGGATTGCAGGGCGACGGGATCGATGTCGATCTGAATCTGGCGCAGGCTGCCGCCATAGGGATAGGGCACCGTGGCACCGGGAACGGTGACCAGGGGCGGGCGAATGAGATTCACCCCCAGATCGAACATCTGCCCCTCGGACAACCCCTTGCCCGACAGCGCCAACTGCAAGATCGGAACGGTGGCGGCATTGTAGTTGAGGATCAGCGGCGGGGTGATGCCGGGCGGCAATTGCCGCAGCATGGTTTGGGACACCGAGGTCACCTGCGCGGTGGCGGTGGGGATATCCGCCCCAGGCTGGAAGAAGATCTTGACGATCCCCATGCCTTGCAGTGACTGACTTTCGATGTGTTCGACATCGTTGACCGAACTGCCCAGCGCCCGCTCATAGGGCGTGATGATCCGCCCGGCCATGTCTTCCGGCGACAACCCGCCATAGGTCCAGGCGATGGCGATCACCGGCACCCGGATGTTGGGGAAGATGTCCACGGGGGTCCGGAGAGCGGCAAGCCCTCCGAAGATAAGAATCAGCAAAGCCATGACCACGAAGGTCAGAGGCCGGGCGAGCGCAATCCGAACGAGTCCGATCATGGTGGGCCTCAGTCGGCCAAAGAGGCTTGTGAGCCGCTGCGCGTGATGTCCATGGGAAGGGCCTTTCCAAGGCAACGGGACTGCTTCGGCAGACCCAATCTGTGTTGAGAAAAATTATCAGTTGCCCCGGTATGCGATTAGAGGGAGAGAATCGCATGGACCTATGAGATAGGCTCATCAATGGCGCGACAGGATTTCGGGGGCTTTTGCCCCCGATCCTCCAATCGGGAGGTCGGACCTCCCAAACCTTCCATTTCTTCAGCTAATTGAAGAAAAAAGAACTGGAGGTTCGGAGGCTGCGCCTCCGAGCGGGTCCGGGCGGCAGACCGGCCGCGAAGCGGGTTTATTACAGCGCACTCGTCAGAATGGTCGTGACCACGTCGCGCGTGTAGATGTCGGCGACGCCAAAATAGCGGGCATTGCCCAGCACATTCTCGATGGTGGCGGCCAAATCGGCCTGTTTGATGCCTAACTGCGACAGGCGGGTGGGGGTGCCGATCTTGTCGAACCACGCTTCGAGCGCGGCAATGCCGTCTTCGGCGGTGGCAACGCCGAAAATGGTTTTGGCAAAGCGTTCGAACTGAGCCGGGTTGCGGCCGTGATACCATTTCATCCAGGCCGGGATCACCACGGACAGCCCGGCCCCATGCGGCACATTGAACAGAGCCGAGAGGGAGTGTTCGATCATGTGATTGGGATAACTGAAGCCCGAGGTGCCGGCATAGATCAGGCCATTCAGAGCTTGCGTGGCGGCCCAGGCGAATTCGGCGCGTGCGTCATAATCTGACGGATTGATCAGCAGGGTTTCCGTCGTTTCGATCACGGTGCCGATGATGGCTTCGACCATGCGCGAGTGGAATTTTGGCTGTATGGACGCCGTGAAATATCCCTCGATCGAATGGGCGATGATGTCCGCCGCGGAATAGACGAGATAATCCCGAGAGATGGTCTGCATCAATTCGGGGTTGATGATCGAGACCTTGGGGAAGCAATGCACCGATTGGATTGCGAACTTTTCCTTGGTCTCCTCATTGGTGACCACGGCACCGCAATTCATCTCGCTGCCCGTCGCCGCCAGAGTCAGGATGTCGAAAATCGGCAAGGCGGCCTTGATGGACCCTTTGCCGATGAAGAGATCCCAGACGTCGCCGTCGTAAAGGGTGCCCGCCGCAATCGCCTTGGAGCTGTCGAGGACGGAGCCGCCCCCGACGCTGAGAACAGCCTCGACATGGGTGGCGCGTGCCAAGGTGATGGCGTCGCGAACCTTCGACAGAAGGGGATTGCTGACGATGCCGCCGCATTCAACCAGCTCGACGCCGTGGTCGGCCAGGCTTTTGCTCACGACGGCGAAAAGGCCGTCACGCTTGATGCGCTCGCTGCCATAGCAGAGCAACACCGTCTTGATGCCATGCTCCGCCAGATGCTGGCCGATCAGCTGCTCTTTGCCCTTGCCGAAATCGACCGTCGTCGGGTTGAAAAATGTGAAGTTGTCCATCGGGGTATCCTTGGGGGGAGGGCCACTCTGGACCAATTCGTATCAGGTCTTCGGCATGGCGATTAGTGAGGGAAATGCGCAAGAGCTTATGAGCAAGGCTCATCAATGGCCCCGCTGATTCTAGTCCCGATAGCGCAGGGCGTTGACGAGCAGATTGAAGGCCGGAGAGGATTGCCGGCGGCTGGGATAATAAAGATGATACCCCTGAAAGGGAGCGCACCAATCATCCAGAACCCGGATCAAGCGCCTCTCGATCAGGTGCGCTTCCACCATATCTTCCGGGATATAGGCCAGACCGAAACCGAGAAGGCAGGCATTGAGAATCTGGCTGCTGGAACTGAACGCTACCTGGCCTTCCACATGAACATTCAGATCTTTTCCGGCCTTCTCGAACTCCCAGATCAGGGTGCTGTCATAGGTTGGCAGGCGCAGATTGATGCAGGTGTGAGACAACAAGTCCTGTGGCGTCCGGGGGATGTCCCGACCGGCGAAATAAGTGGGGGAGCCCACCACGGCGATGCGCAAATCCGGGCTGATCCTTAAGGCGATCATGTCCTTGGCGACCTGTTCGCCCAGTCGTACGCCAGCGTCATAACGGTCTGCCACGATGTCGCGCAGTCCGTAATCCGTGGTGATTTCTACCTTGATGTCAGGATAGTTGGGCAAGAACTTGGCCAGCTTCGGCCACAGCACGGTCTGGGCGGCATGTTCGGCGGTGGTGATGCGGATCGTCCCGGCCGGCTTTTCCCGAAGCTCGTTCAAGGATGCCAGTTCCGCGTCGATTTCTTCGAACTTGGGTCCCACGGTCAGCAGCAGTCGCTCTCCGGCCACGGTCGTCGAAACGCTGCGGGTGGTGCGTGTCAGAAGCCGGATGCCCAGCCGTTCCTCAAGCCCTCGGATGGTATGGCTCAGCGCCGATTGCGACACGCCGAGTTTGGCTGCGGCCTTGGTGAAGCTGCGTTCCCGGGCCACGGCCAGGAAGACGAGAAGATCGCTGACATTCTCCCGTGCCATTCATGAGGCTCCTTCATAAGTACATGCCGGTCTTACCGTCTAATCGCGAGGGGATGCAGCTGCTAAATTTTCGTCAACGGCAATCGGCGAGGCCAGGGCGGCTTCGACGATTCCCTTGATAAGGAACAGCAACATGGACATCAAACGCAACGGCTCGCAGCCTTCGGTGCGGGGGCCTAACGATTATTTCACCGGTACGGTCCGTGTCGATCAGCCGTTCCAGGGAACCGGAAACGCCCGTACCGGTGGCGCCTTCGTCACCTTCGAGCCGGGGGCGCGCACGGCTTGGCACACCCATCCCTTGGGCCAGACCCTGATCGTTACGGCGGGGTGCGGCCTGGCCCAGGGTGAGAGTGGCCCGGTCATGGAGATCCGTCCCGGCGACGTCATCTGGTTCGCTCCCGGCGAACGCCATTGGCATGGGGCCACCGCCACCACGGCCATGACCCACATCGCCATCGCCGAATCCCAGGGCGGCACGGCGGTGGTCTGGATGGATAAGGTCGCCGACGACCAGTATCAGGGCTCCTGACCCAGATCATTCGCCGTCCCAAGCCGACGATCCGTAACGCCCTGCCTCAGGAAGCCTGATGGCTTTACAAGGAGAACGATGATGCAAAAACGCATGCTTGGGAAAAGTGGTCTCGAAGTTTCGGCCATTGGTCTTGGCTGCATGGGTATGAGTTTTGCCTATGGTTCGCCGCCAGACCGTCAACAGATGATCGAGCTTCTGCGTCAGGCCGTTGAGAAAGGTGTGACCTTCTTTGACACCGCCGAAGTCTACGGTCCTTTTACCAACGAAAATCTGGTGGGCGAAGCGCTGGAACCTTTCAAGGGAAAGGTGGTCATCGCCACCAAATTCGGCTTCAAGCTCAATCCCGATGGGGCTCCGGGCTGGCAGGGGCTGGATAGCCGCCCCGAGACGATCCGCAAGGTGGCCGAGGCGTCGCTGAAGCGCCTGCGTATCGACGCCATCGACCTGTTCTATCAGCACCGCGTTGATCCCAACGTACCCATCGAAGATGTGGCGGGAGCGGTGAAAGATCTGATCAAGGAAGGCAAGGTCAAGCATTTCGGCCTCTCTGAAGCCGGTGCTCAGACCATCCGCCGGGCCCATGCGGTTCAGCCGCTCACAGCGATCCAGAGCGAATATTCCCTGTGGACCCGCAAGCATGAAACCGATGTTTTCCCGACGATCGAGGCGTTGGGGATCGGCTTCGTCGCCTACAGTCCGCTGGGCAGGGGGTTCCTGACCGGAACGATGAGCGGGAGCACCACCTTCGACAAAGCCGATACCCGCGCCAACTTGCCTCGCTTCACGCCCGAAGCCCTGAAGGCCAATCAGGCGTTGATTGCTCTGTTGCAGGCCCTGGCGGAACGCAAGACGGCAACCCCGGCCCAGATCGCCCTGGCCTGGATTCTGAACCGCAAGCCCTGGATCGTGCCGATCCCGGGCACCACCAAGCGGCATCGTCTTGAGGAAAATCTGGGAGCGCAGACGGTGGATCTGTCGGCAGACGATCTGCATGAGATCGAAGCCGCAGCGGCCAAGATCACCGTATTGGGTGATCGATACCCCGAAAATATGGAAAAGCTCACCGGGCTCTAAGTAGAGTAAATCCCATGAGCCGGCCCGAGACCGTCGAATTCAACGAGATCCTGTTCCGCCCCACCAGCCAAGAGTTGTTAGGAACGCCATTATGGCCCCCAACCCACAAGCCCAGAAGAACCACGACGAACTGTTCCCCGGTCATGTCTCTACCTTGGCTGTGACCGATCCCGAATTGATCGAAACGTTCGACAATTTCGCTTTCGACGAGGTTCTGCGCCACGGCACTCTGGATCAGCGGACCCGGCTGATGGTGCAGTTGGCGGCGATTATCGCCAGTCAGGCTGTGCGTGAGTACCGCGCCATGCTGGGGGCCGCTTTGACCATTGGCGTCACCCCGGTCGAGGCCAAGGAAATCGTCTATCAGGCGGTCCCCTATGTGGGTATCGCCAAGGTCTTCGATTTCCTTCATGCCACCAACGAGGTGCTGACCGAGCGGGGCGTCCCCCTGCCGCTGCCTGGTCAATCCACCACCACGCCCGAGACCCACATGGAGAAGGGGCTGGCGGTGGAGACGCTGATCGTCGGCGAGGCGATGGTGAAGACCCTCTATGCCACCTCGTCCGACGATATGCTGCATTTCCAGCATTATCTGTCGGGGAACTGTTTCGGCGACACTCTGACGCGGACCGGCATCGATATCCCGACCCGCGAGCTTCTGACCTTCAGCATGCTGGTCGCGCTGGGCGGCTGCGAGCCGCAGCTCAAGGGCCACGTCGCCGCCAACCTGCATGTCGGCAACGACCGAGCCAAGCTCATCGACGTTCTGACCCAACTTCTGCCCTTCATCGGCTATCCCCGTACCCTCAACGGGCTGCGGGTTGTCGATGATGCTACCAAGCCGCAGACGCCTTAAGACCTGGGAGACATCCGATGTCACAGCGCACATGGTTCATCACCGGCGTCAGCAGCGGCTTTGGCCGGGAGCTGACCGACCAGCTTCTCGAACGCGGCGACCGTGTCGTCGGCACCGTCCGCGACACATCGAAGATCGCCGAGTTGAGTGACCGTTATCCCGACAGCTTTTTCGCTGAAGTCCTGGACGTGACCGATCGGGATGCCGTCCGCAGGGTGGTCGAGCGTTCCTTCGCCAAGCACGGGCGTATCGACGTCGTCATCAGCAATGCCGGCTATGGCCTGTTCGGGGCCGCCGAAGAGCTTTCGGACCAACAGATCGACCAGCTGATCGCCACCAACCTCACCGGATCGATCCAGCTTATCCGCGCCGTCATCCCGCATCTGCGGGGTCAGGGTGGGGGCCGCATCATCCAAATTTCGTCCTACGGCGGGCAGGTCGCCTTTGCCGGGAATTCGCTCTATCACGCCACCAAATGGGGCATCGAAGGCTTCGTGGAATCCGTAGTCCAGGAAGTCGCCGCCTTCGGCATCGGCATGACCATCGTTGAACCCGGTGGCGCCCGTACCGAATTCCGCTATGGCAGCGCCCAGGTGGCGACACTGACGCCCCTCTATGACGACACGCCCGCCCATGCCTTCCTGCGCATGCTCGACCCTAAGAACGGGCTAGCCCCGGGCGATCCGGCCCTCATGGCCGCGCGCATCATCGAAAGCGTCGATGTCGAACCCGCGCCGATGCGTCTTGTGCTCGGCTCACAGGCTTTGGAAAGCACCATTGCGACCTTGCGCAAACGGATCGAGGCCTTTGAGGCGCAAAGCGAATTGGCCGCATCCACGGACTTTCCCGCTGGGACGTGACGTCACCCCCCCTGTCACGTCCCGAAGAGCCTGCCGCGCTTTTTTGCGCGGCAGGCTTTTTCAGTTCGGCTCATCGTGACTGTTGAAAGGGCGTTTCGTCGCTACACCGCGTGCACACCCAGACTTTCGCGGCGGCCTAGGCCGGGCGTGGTCGCCAGCGTGACGATGAGGTCCGCGACGCTCTTGCGCGAGACAGAGGCACCGGCATTGGCGAATATCTCGCCCTTCACGGTCGTGCCGTAGGCGATCTCATTGCGATCGTTGAGCCATGCCGGACGGATGATCGTATAGTCAAGGTCCGATGCCTCGATCGTCGCCGCCGACTGGCGATAGGGATCAAGGATGCTGCCATGGCGCTCGCCCGGCACCTCGTCGTAAATACCCATCGAACTGATGAAGATCAGCCGTTGGACGTTTGCCTTGTGCATGGCGGCGATGATCGCGTCAGCCTGTTTCGCCATCGCACCGGACAGGTTGGCGTAAACGACATCCTGCCCTGCCATTGCCGCGTCGAGCGTCGCCGTATCGAGCACGTCGCCCTCCACCACGATGACGCGGTCCTCGTTCGCTAACGCGGACAGCCGTTTGGCTCTGCGTAGATACAGCGTCAACTCGGCGTCGGTGCGGTCGAGCAGCAACTGGGTGGCGACACGGGCGATCTGCCCGTGCGCGCCCAGGATCAGGATTCTGGTCATTTCACCGTGTCCTTACGCATCGCGGTCAGCGGTAGGAAAACTGGAGGATTGCGGCCGGGAGCCGGTCGCCGACGATCGTGATGCCGGCCGCCGTGGTTTCGATGTCGTGCATCTCGCCTTGCGTCAGCGACACAGTCGCCGCGCCCAGATTTTCGGTGACGCGCTCGAGCCGGCGGGTGCCGAAAATCGGGACGATGAAGGGCCGGCGCGCCAGCAGCCAGGCGAGTGCGACCTGCGCCGGGGTTACGGATTTCGCATCGGCGATGCGCTTGACCAGATCGACGATCGTCTGGTTCGCGGCGATTGCTTCCGGCGTGAAGCGCGGCGAGTTGGCACGGAAGTCGCTCGTGCCGAAGCTGGTGTTCGTGTCGATCCTGCCGGTCAGGAAACCTGCGCCCAGCGGGCTCCATGGCACGAAGCCGATGCCCAGTTCCTCGCACAGCGGCAGGATTTCCGGCTCGGGATCATGCGTCCACAGCGAATATTCGCTCTGGATGGTTGTCACAACCTGCACGGCGTGCGCGCGGCGGATTGTGCCGGCGGCCGCTTCCGACAGGCCGAAATGACCGACCTTGCCCGCCGCGATCAGATCCTTGACCACGCCGGCGACATCCTCGATCGGAACCTCGGGATCGACGCGGTGCTGGTAGAGCAGGTCGATCTTGTCCATTTTCAGGCGCTTGAGCATCCCGTCCACCGCCCGGCGGATATGGTCGGGGCGGCTGTTCAGCCCAGGCTTGCGTTCGCCCGTAGCGGGATCGATGTTGAAGCCGAATTTGCTGGCGATGATCACGTTATCGCGGATCGGAGCCAGCGCCTCGCCGACCAGCACCTCGTTGGTGAAGGGTCCATAGGCTTCGGCTGTGTCGAACAGCGTCACGCCCTGTTCGTATGCACCGCGAATGACGCGGATCGCCTCCGCTTTATCAGGGGACTCGCCATAGGTGGAGGCGAAGCTCATCGTGCCGAAGCCGAGAGCGGAGACGGTCAAGCCACCAAGATTACGCGTCTGCATGGGAATACTCCTTGTCGGGAAGGATCCGGGGCCGCCCCGTCATTTCGTTTCGGCCAACGTGACTCGTTCGATCGGGCCCGCGTCATGAGGGCTATATACGAGGAGAGGTCGCATTATATTAGATGTATAATCGAGCATGCCCTTATGCCTGGAGCTAATGAATGCGGCGGGAAGAGCTGAGCGATCTGGCGGCTTTCCTCGCCGTGGCGGAGGAACGGGGTTTCACGCGTGCCGCGGTGCGGCTGGGAACCTCGCAATCGGCGATCAGCCAGATCGTGCGTCGGCTCGAAGCCAGGATGGGGGCAAGCTCCTGACCCGCACCACGCGCAACGTCGCGCCGAGGCCGAGGCCGGCGAGCAACTCGCCGACACGTTGCGCCCTGCCTTCGACGACATTGACGCGCGTCGGTCTGCGCTCAGCGCCTTGCGCGAAAGGCCCTCGGTGCCGGTGCGCCAAAACCGATCGCGAGGGGCGCTCGACATGGCTCGATACGCCCCTCGTGGGAAGGATCACACGGGAATCGGATTGGCGAGAAGACTGGCGTTGAAGGCATTCACCAGCGCATGCTCGTTGGCGCCCGGATTGTCACGGATGGGGCGCGCGGCTTCCACGACCACTTCCTCGGCTTCGGTGGCCAGTCCGGCCATGGTCTGCTCAATGAAAGCGTCGAGCGGCATGGCGCGGGGATCGTCGCTCTTTTTGATCAGGTCGGTGTTGACCCACGGCGGAGCGATTTCCTGGACCCGGACCGAGGTGTCGCGCAACAGGAAGCGCTGTGACAAAGCGTAGGAATGCAGCGCCGCCTTGCTGGCGGAATAGACGGCAGAGACGGCCAGCGGCAGATAGGCCAGGGCCGAAGTATTGTGGATGATAGTGGCCCGTGGTTGGCGCTTCAAATGCTCGACCAGTGCCGAGGTCAGGCGGATCGGCCCCAACAGATTGGTCGTGAGAATGGCCTGTGAAACAGCGTCGTCGATGACCGCAGCCGCATTGTCGAACGGCATGATGCCAGCGTTGTTGATCAGCACGTTCAGGGTCGGATAGTCGCGGGTCAAGGTGTTGGCGACCGATTGGATGCTGGCCGGGTCGTTGATGTCGAGTTCGATCGCCGTCATGCCGGGATTGGCGGCGGTGACGTCATCCAACAGGGCCTTGCGGCGGCCCGAGATGATCACCCGGTTACCCAGTTTGTGAAAGGCTTCGGCAAGGCCACGGCCAATGCCCGAGGTGCCGCCGGTGATGAAGATGGTGTTGTCTGTAAGCTGCATGATGGCGTTCCTTATTCCGTGACGCGCAGTCCGTTTTGTCCGCCGGCCTGACGCTGGATGGTCGGCCGGAACCGTTCTTCAGTCCGGGCGCCGGGACACCACCAGATTGGCGACCAGAACCTGGACCGGCTCATTGGATTGGTTGAGAGTGGTGGTGCGCACCTTGATCAGGCCCTGCTGCGGTCGTGATCGGGATGGCCGGACCTCCAACACCTCGCTGACCAGATGCAACTCGTCACCGGGGCGTACCGGGCGCGGCCAACGGAATTCGTCGAAGCCGGCGCCGACGATGCCGCCCGCCGGCTTGAATTCTCCCTGTACCAGGAGGCGCATCGTCAGCGCGGCGGTGTGCCATCCGCTGGCCGCCAGACCACCGAAGACACTGCGCCCGGCGGCGGCGTCGTCGAGGTGAAAGGGCTGGGGATCATAGGCGGCGGCGAAGGTCTTGATTTCGGCCTCGTCGACAACGTGCCGGGGCGAGCCGAAGGTCTGTCCCACGGCGAAATCCTCAAGATAACGTTCGGTCATTGCTGAAGTTCCTTGGCGAGTTTGAAGGGGAGGCCGGGCCAAGACAGCTTGCCCTTGGCATCGCTCAGTTTGGCCGCCACGAAGGTCACCCGGCGTCCGATCATGATTCCTCCCGCCAGACCGCCCTACGCGGGAAAGCAGCGGCCGAAATCCTTGAGCAGGCGGGGAGAGCCGCGCAGGCGAATCCGGCCGCGCAGCATTTCCCACGGCAGCTTGCGCTCCTTATTGACGAAGCCAAGCCATACCTCACTGTCGGCCAGGATCTCCAGGTCGGCACGCCCAATAAGTCCGCTCTCGACGGAGATGCGCTGGTCACCGATGACCACCGTGGTTTCAACGGTTTCCTTGCCGCGAAAGCGAAAATGGTAGCGGGCCGCCACGCCCTTGGCCTGGCCGCGCTGGAACAGCATGGGCAGCATGCGCATCATCGCGACAACGGACGTCGGGCGACTGCCACTGCCGATGCGCCGGACGGTCTTGTGCGGAAAAACCTTGGCCGCGTGGTCTTCGGCATCCGACTTCGGAACGGCATAGACCAGTTCCGCCTTTTCGCGGAACGGACGGACGATGTCCTGGAAATGCTGTTGGCGATTGGCCAGGAACGAGGCGGCCTCGTCACCGGCCGGGCACACCGCCACGCAATAGTCGCAATGGGTGTTGGCGTCGTAGCCCAGGCTCTGCCACCAGGACAGGGTTTCGGCGTCGCTGACGCGGCGGCGATAGTCGCTGCGGTTGCGGCTGTCGGCGATGGTGTGGATCCATTCAACGAAGCCGCCGACCTTTTCCCGATAGTTATGGATCATGCAACTGCTGAAGTCGAAATGGCCGTCCTTCGCGATCGCCCCGGTGGGGCAGGTGACGGCGCAAAGGTTGCAGTTGATGCAAGGGCTTGCCGACAACGGCTGGTCCGGCGCCGTAATGGTTCCGTCCAACGCGATGGCTCCCAGATAGATGTCGGCCCCGAAGCGGGGATGCAGGACCATGCGGTTCTTGCCCATCAGGCCCAATCCGGCCTCCTCAGCCAGGATTTTCAGCGGGGCGATGAAAGGCGAGCCGTCAGTGCGCGACGATTCGAACGGAAACAGGCCGGAAATGCCGACGGCGCGGAGTCCTAAATCCTCCAGGTCGCGCACCACCTTGTGAATGATCTCTTTGACGTCGTGCGCGGCTGCCGTGAACTCGGCGGAAGATAGGCTGCGCGCGGGGGAACGGATGGCATGCCGACTGAGCCTGCGGACGAAAACCATGAAACTTTTCGTCCATGGCAGTACCTGCAAGATACCCGGCAGATCTCCCGCCAGACGAGGGCGATCCAACTCGACAAAGGCGACGTCGTCCGCACCGGCTGCGCGGCAAAGCCGGTCAAGCATGTGCTTGTCGAGAACAACGCCCGTCGGCGTTTCAGTCTGGGTCATCACGCTTTCTTCCGCCGGGTGGGAATCTCCGTCGGCCTCGTCACGGTGAACACGGCCTTCGATCGCCATGGTCCCGGTCCTTTCTCGTATCGTTAGGCGTGTGGATGTCAAACTAGCTTGCATCACGATAGTGACATACGCTATATCACTTTCATGATGAAAGCAACCGAGATGACGCGATGCAACGCAAGAGCTTCGATACCATGCAGTGCCCAATCGCCCGCAGCCTGGAGCGGGTCGGCGAATGGTGGAGCATTCTGATCCTGCGGGATTGCTTCCAGGGGCTGACGCGGTTCGATGAATTCGAGAAAAGCCTGGGGATTGCCCCCAACATACTGACCCGCCGTCTGAATAACCTGATCGAGGCCGGGCTGTTGGAGCGTCGGCAGTATCGCGAGCGTCCGCCGCGCTTCGAGTATGTCCTGACCGATCGCGGCCGCGATTTTCAGCCGGTGCTGGTGACTCTGCTGGTTTGGGGCAACAAGCATTTCGCTCCGGAAGGGGAGAGCGTCGTCATCGTCAATCGCGAAACCGGAGAGCGTGCCGATCCGATCCTGGTTGATCGCGCAAGCGGCCTCCCTCTGTCCGATCCGATTTTCACAACGACGGCGGGGCCTGCCGCCGACGAGCAGATCAGAGGGCGCTATTGCCCCACGGGACCAGAAGAGATGAGCCCTGATTGAGGTCCCGCCTTCGGCGATCCGCGTTCTCAGTGAGAACCCAGGTACGCCTTGAAAAGTTAGTCGAATTGCCGGCGGGAGGACTGAACGATGGTGTCCGCATTCGCCTCGCGTGGGCCGTCTGAGGAAGCGCCATGGCGTCCAAACCTAGCCTTCGCGTTGGTGGATGTATGTGATGCGGTTCTGGGGCTGATTTCCGTCGCTGGAAATCCTTGGCATGGGGTATGATAAAGTCATACCATCAGCCTATCTTCCCAGGGAGGGGCGAATTATGGCCGCAGCCGAGAAACGGACATTCAGCCTGCCCAGTGAGCAGGCGAGCTACATCGACAGCCTCGTTGCGACCGGCACCTATGCCACGAGCAGCGAAGTGATTCGCGCTGGTCTGCGTGCGCTACAGGAGCGAGACGCAGCGGTGGACCGATGGTTGCGTGAGGAGGTCGTGCCGGTGGCGGTCGCCATCCAGACGAGCCCGGAGCGTGCTATCCCGGTTGAGCGGGTGTTTGATGAAATCCGGGCACTCCACGCCAAGCGCATCGACGGGAATGGCAATGCCTCATGAGGTCGTCTTCTCGCCGGAGGCGCGGGACGATCTGATCCAAATGTATCTCTTTATTGCCGAGCATTCCGGCGCGGCGCGGGCACTCGCTTATATCGAGCGTATCGAAGCGTATTGCCGCAGTTTCGCCAGTCTCCCGGAAAGGGGGATGCGGCGGGATGATCTCGTGCCGGGACTGCGGGTCGTGGGTTTTGAACGGAGGGTCTCCCTTGCTTTCCTGGTCGGTTCCGACACGGTGACGTTCGTTCGAGTCCTCTATGGCGGGCGTGACCTGGGCGCCGTCTTTGACGGAGACTGACCGCGCGCTGGGAGACCCCGCGGCATAAGCTTGGCTGGGGTGAGAGTGCGAGGCGTTCGGGGTGGGATGCGGTATAAGTGCAGCGAGAGAGGGTAGCCGAGCGGTTTTTACTTTAGGGCGATCGGGCGAAGCTTTTCCTGGACCTGGAACCAACGGGAAGAGGTGTCGCCATGCCAGGAAAGGAACCGGAGACTTCAAACCGTCTCCCTCTCGCGGCCAACGATAACGGTGCCAAAACTTCCGACCCGTTCGATCCGCATATTCGCCGCATTGCCGAAGCCATCGGCCGTCACTTGGCGCGTGAGTGCATGAGGCAACGGGCTGAGAACCCGAAAAATGCATCAAATGACAATCATCTATAACTTCTTCTAAAGGGCAGGGCACACAACCAGGAAGACAATGGAGGCCGTTCATGACCCGCGTCGTCCTCTACGCTCGCTATTCGTCAGATAACCAGAGCGTTTCGTCGATCGAAGACCAAGTCCGCATCTGCCGGGAACGGGCCGAGCGGGAGCGGTGGGCGGTGGGGGCCACCTACCAGGATGCGGCCATTTCCGGGGCCAGCATCACCCTGCGCCCCGGCATTCAGTCCCTGCTGCAGGATGCCCAGGCCGGAAAATTCGAGATTGTGCTGGCCGAGGCGTTGGATCGGATCAGTCGCGATCAGGCCGATGTGGCGATTCTCTTCAAGCACCTCACCTTCGCCAGGGTTCGCATCATCACCCTGGCCGAGGGCGAAATCTCCGAACTGCATGTCGGCCTCAAAGGCACGATGAACGCCCTGTTCCTCAAGGACCTTGCCGCCAAGACCCATCGCGGCCTGCGGGGGCGGGTTGAGAAGGGCAAGGCGGGGGGAGGCCTGTGCTACGGCTATGATGTGGTGAAACGCCTCAATAGCGAGGGCGAGCCGGTGCGCGGGGAGCGGAAAATCAACGAGGCGGAAGCCGTCATCGTGCGGCGGATCTTCCGTGAGTTTGCTGCCGGCAAAAGCCCGCGCGCGATCGCGGGTGACCTCAATGGCGACGGCATCCCCGGTCCGTTCGCGAAAGACTGGGGCGACACCACCATTCGCGGCCATGTCTGCCGGGGGACCGGCATTCTCAATAACGAGCTCTATGCGGGGGTCCTGGTCTGGAACCGCTTGCGCTATATCAAGAACCCGACCACCGGCAAGCGGGTTTCGCGGATCAACCCGGAATCAGAGTGGATCAGAACCGAGGTTCCTGAACTGCGGATCGTCGATAACGAAACCTGGGCGGCGGCCCGGGCCCGTCAGGCCGAATTGGAACGGCAGTTCGAGGCAACCACCAGGGGCGTGCGGGCGGCTCGCGCCCGGCATGTCAACGAATTGCGCCGTCCGGCGTTTCTGCTGTCGGGCCTGCTGACCTGCGGATGCTGCGGTGGTCAATACGGCATCATCACACGCGATCGGTACGGTTGTTTGAACCGATACCGTCGCGGCACCTGCGCCAACGGCCATACCGTGCGCCGTGACGATATCGAACGTCGTGTTCTGGCGGGGCTGACCGACAAGCTGGTTTCCGCCGATGCCGTGGCAAGTGCCGTGCGGGCTTTCGCGGAAGAGCTCAACCGTCAGAACCATGAACGTCGTGCTCAGGCGGAAATCGACAATCGGGCTCTGGCCAAGATCGAACGTGGCATCGCCGGGATGATAGCCGCGATCGAGGATGGCTTGTATCAGCCGTCGATGAAGGCCCGGATGGAGGACATGGAGCGCCAGAAAGCCGAAATCCTGGCCCGCTTGGCGGAAGCCCCCGAGGATGTGCCGGACGTTCATCCCAACATCGCCGAGATCTATCGCGCCAGGGTCATGCATTTGGCTGAAGCCTTGGCTGATCCTGAACTTCAAATGGAAGCTGCCGAGGATATCCGTTCGCTGGTGGGCGAGGTGGTGCTGACCCCCGGCGATAAGCGTGGCGACATGCGGGCGGTGTTACGCGGCGAGTTGGTTGGAATCCTCGACATGGCGACGGAATTCCGGAGGCACCGAAGGCCAGATGTTATAACGAAAGGGCTTGCGAGCCCCCGCAACCAATCAAAAAAGGCGTCAGTCGTAAGGCTGACGCCTTTTTGCTGTGTCTGCGCCGCCATAGCTAACGCAGCGAGCTTTTTTCGGGGCTGCCGCCCCGATCCCCGCTTGGGGACTGACGTCCCCAAACCCCTGCTTTTTTAGAAAATAAGGGGGTTCGGGGCCTTGCCCCGAGCGGGTGCGGGCGGCAGCCCGCCAATATTGGCGATGCGGCAGGCCCAGGATGCTTCCGTGGAACCCTACCGGCGCTACCGTTGGGCCGTCAGATTGCCGCCGATGGGGCAACTTGGCTCGACCGAGAACTCGTCACCGCGACGTCCGTGTCGCCTTGGTCCAGCGCCAGCAGGCTCTGGTCGGGGCTGGCCGGGGACGACCAGGACCGCATTGTGTTTTGTGCCGACCTGCTCGATGTGCTGCGCCGTCGCAAACTGCTCAGCATCGCCGGCTAACTCTTCGACGAACTCGGCCTTGCCTTCGTCGAGACCAAGTCCGGCCAGCCTATCGGCGTACGGTCGATCTCGCCGGTGGCAAAGCGGCGCTGATCGAGAACAGCCGCGAATTCACTCTGGTGCCGTGGCGCCCGATGCTCGATCACCACATCGGCAAGCAGGTCTCCGGCATCCTCCGCGGCGACGACATGTCCTGGACCATCGGCCGATAGCGCAGCGGGCCGAGTGTGTCGTGGGCATTTTCTGCAAGGTTGCGTCATCGGCCTTGCCCGCGCCCCGTCATGGATATATCATTTTCTAATATAAGAAATTGAAGGGTGCGTTCCTCCCATGCTTGAGACCTTCGAAACCGTCGCCAAGGCCGTTGCCGATCCCACCCGCATCCGCATCCTGAAAATGCTGGAAGGCGGCGAATTATGCGTTTGCCAGATCACCACCGTGTCGCCGACGCGGTGGCGGAGACGGTGCCGGGACTGACCGTCACCCGGATCAACCCGGAACGGGAGGTGGCCCGCTATCGCGACGAAGTGCTGGCCAAGGCAGGCGGCGGACTCGGCGAATCCGGCCGCGCGATGCTGGAAGAGGATCTGCGCTCGCCCTGCACCGAGGAGATCGCGGTGTTCCGCGCCTTCGCCCGCACCGTCGACGAGGGACGGGACCAGTTCGTGGTGCTCGACACCGCGCCGACCGGCCACACCATCCTGCTGCCGGACGCCGTTCGAAGCCTGCTGCCCCGACTGCGCGATCTGCGCCCTGATCGTCACCCTGGCCGAGGCCACCCCGGTTCATGAGGCGGAACGGTTGCAGCAGGATCTGGCCCGGGCCGGGATTACCCCCTTTGCCTGGATCATCAATCAAAGCCTGCTTGCTAGCGGTACCACCGATCCCGTTCTGGCTCGGCGCGGACAGTACGAATGTCCCTTCATCGAGCGGGTGGTGGCGGAGCTGGCGCCGCGCACGGTGCTGATTCCCTGGCGAGCCTGAGGGACGGGCGGCGGACGCTGGCATGGGGTATTGATTGGTGTACTGAATGGGGTCCAGAGACGGTCACTCCAAACCGTGATTTGATTCCTCGAATAGCTGCGGGTTCTGTTCGTGCGGCGATTCAGAAGGAAGCTCTATGAATCACGGAGGCCTTCCTCCCTCAAAGATTGCTGATCGATCTAATATGGATGATCAATGAGTATAAGTTGGTCTTGATCGTTTTAAACGCCTATGTCGATCTCAGGTGATCTCGTCGAATGGTTGCGCTGGGTAGCTCAGACCCTGTTCGTCGATGTTTGGGCCAAGACATGGCAGCCGGTCAAATTCAATCGCGAAACGAATAACTGCGACCGTGAAGGCGATCCCTGTCCTCTGGAACGAGGGCTTCACCGACCCATCGGGACGTTGGGTCCAGGTCAGCGCCTGCGTCCCAACGACGACGGCACCTGGGTTGTGATCAAACTTGATCTGAGCACTGGCATAGAACGTTTTTTCAATAGACCGGGCATTCTCTTAATAGAACGGATTTAGCAGAAAATGGAATGGCGGTTTTAAAAAATATTTTGTCTATAGTAGATATCTTCGGAAGATAGGACCTGTAATTATGACTGTCCGTTTTAATCAGGTACAGTTCGATATAGAGTGCCATGTCATCCAGTGATCGCAATTTTATTTTACTTTATCTTAATTCTGACATTAAATAATTAATTGATATTTTTTTAATTTGGATCGATGCTTGCGTCAAGCAGGCATAACCTGCTACAGTAAAAATGGATTTATATGCACAAAGATATGCAATCAAAGAGACGTAAGCAATATTGCGTGGTAAGCTTTAATTAGATTACACGTATATATAGCAACCTATTAGATTTAATATGTAATTCATTGTTTTCTATTCATTGAATCATACGCAAAATGAAGAATTTTGGTAAAAAAATAGGAGGTCGTATATTTTTCGACGTTGACGTAGTAAGTTGCGACCATGTTAAAAATTTTCTTATTTCAGATAAAAATGCCATCCCCTTCGACTTCATTATCAAAAAAATAAAAAATTATGCCATCCTTATGGGAAAATGGAGGTCTTTCACTTTTAATGAATTGCAGCAAAGACCATGCACTTCGCGAAATTTTTCGGCAGGATATGGTTTCTAACCGGCGGCGGCTGTTTCACAACGAACTTAACATTATCGTGCCCCACGACCATTCGTCTCTGCGTCGACAATTGCTCATGCTGTGGGTATCGCCGCACAAACAGAAACATCGAACGAATCGATCTTAATGATGAATATTTTCGCTGTGATTTGGAACTGCTGCTGAGCTGGGGCTATCGAATTTTTGATTTTGTCTACGCAACCGACCTGCACTACACCCCCGCAGTCATTAGTTAAAGAATTCAAAAATCAAAATAAAAAGCGGTGAAAGTGGGGTGCGCTGATCAGTACAAGCGTCGATTCCCAGGAATTTGACGAGGAAGAGTATGCGGTTCTCAAAGAACACGGTATGGACTTCCTAGTGTTATGGATGGAAACCTATCTTGAAATTTACAGCCAAGTTCATCCGGAAAAAAAACCGAAAATGAAATTATGATTTCCGCATCAACGTCCCTGGGCGGCTGATTTGAGCCGGCTGTTCCAAGTACAGCCTAGGAGTTTTATTAGGCCTGGTCCCCTGGAAAAAAGATGCCGGTATGCTGATCGTACACGGGGATTATCTGCACCGGGCCTATGGGGATGCACCTTATGACCTTCAACTCTTACTAAATCCCGATGTGCTGCCGACCCGCATGGCTTAATTCATTCGGCCGACGTTTGAGCGATTTGAACGCGAATTCCGCGTCTTGTTCTGCGGCGAAAAGAACATGGCTGATCGATTCAAGCGTCATGTGGACAGTAAGTGCAAATCGGGCGACCAACGCTTTCTGTTCTTGAAAGAGGAAGGTGACCGCACGGTGGAAGTGCAGGTGGGTAATTCAGATTATTCCGTGCTGCGTTCAATTCGACATGTGATTGATGCTCAGCGTACGAGAGGTCATTAATATTTATACTGTTTTCCATGGAGAATGGACTTATTGGATACAATGTTGCACATGAGATTTACGGTTTGAATATGCCTGCGTGCTCCATTTTTTAGAAAGATTTGCATTTTATTTCTGGCAGCCGTTTAGGGTGCCGGGGAGGAGTGGCTGAAGGCATGTGGTCGTCAGACCGGAGTACCTCCATGGGGTACCAGAGGTTCGAATCCTCTCTCCCCCGCCAATTTTTGCAAACGGGCACCACACGGTGCGCAAACCATCGTATGGGAGTATCGAAGGCCAATGAATGTGGTTCATGCCTGCGTCTCGGCACCGTCTTCGCGGTTGGCGACGTTTCCTGTGTCGTTCTTTGCGATGGTGATGGGGTTGTCAGGGCTGACCATCGCCGCGCGCAAGGTGGAATTGGGACTGGGGTTCAGCGGAAACTTCAGCTTGTGCCTGTTGGCGATGACGGCGGTGGTCTTTTCGCTGCTGGCAGCAACCTACTGTAAAAAGGTGTGGCTCTTTCGCGGCGCGGTGCTGGCTGAGTGGGCTGATCCGGTGCAGATTGCCTTCTTCCCCACTGCGTCCATCAGCCTGATCCTGTTGGGCACAGCCTCCGAGCCGGTGAATCTTACTTTGGCCGGGCTGTTATGGACGGTGGGGTCACTCGCCCACTTGGTAGTAACCGTTTCAGTCATTACCGCCTGGATCAACCACAGCCATTACGAAGTTAGCCATCTCAACCCATCCTGGTTCATCCCGGTTGTGGGAAACATCCTGATCCCCATCGCGGGGGTACATTTCGCTCCACCCGATGTGTCCTGGTTTTTCTTCTCCATCGGCCTTGTGTTCGGGCTGGTCCTGCTGAGCATCGTGTTCTACCGGCTGATTTTCCACAGCCCGTTGCCCGGTTTATTGGTGCCGACCTTATTCATCCTGCTGGCACCACCCTCATGCGGGTTCATTGCATGGACTTCACTGACCGGGGACGTCGGTGCCTTCGGTCGGGTGCTCTACTTCACTGCGCTGTTCATTCTGCTGTTAATGCTGCCACAGCTCCCCAAGTTCGCGCGCCAGAATTTTGCCCCCTCATGGTGGGCTTTTTCATTTCCGCTGGCTGCCTTCACCATTGCAACTCTGGTGATGAGCGAACATGACGGCGGCACCGTCTACACCTGGGCCGGGCGCGGCTTGTTCTGCCTGCTGGCGGTAGTTATCACCGGGCTGGCGGGCCGCACCGCCTTGGGCTTCGCGGCGAGGTAAATTCTGTCGTCTGCCGCGCTGAGGCGCGTCCAGAGCTGGCCTCGCAAATTCGGACAGGGTGTTAATGCCAATCTGCGTTGACATAAACTCACGCCGGGGAATTTCCAATCGAGGTTAAATATGCGTGACTCTGGCAAACAGTCGGAGGTTTGTCATGGCCACGCCGCTCCCCCTTCGCTCTGATTATCATGGTCTGGCCCTTCGTGCTTTGGTCCGGACGTCAAAGGACGTCGACCAGACGCGGCGGCTGTTGGCGCTTGCGTCAATCTATGATGGTGGTAGCCGGCAATCGGTGGCGAAACTGGGTGGTGTCGGCTTGCAAATTGTCCGGGACTGGGGTCCGCGTTTCAATGCGGACGGGTCGGAGGGGCTGATCGATCCGGGTTCTGCAAGCTGTCAGCCCGCCCGCGTCATACCGCCTAAAATGGCAATGCCCTTGAGGAAATCTCTTCCCAGGTGGCACCCGGTGCGCACGCATTGCTCATGATGGATCAGGCGAGATGGCACACTACCGAAAAATGGGCCGTGCCGGCCAACATAATCCTACGACTAGAGCATCGAGCCCTCAATCTGACTTGCCTCATTTCGGGGCTGCCGCCCCGATCCCCGCTTGGGGACTGACGTCCCCAAACCCCTGCTTTTTCAGAAAATAAGGGGGTTCGGGGCTTTGCCCCGAGCGGGTGCGGGCGGCAGCCCGCCAAGATTTCGGATTTAAGGCGACTTGCTCTAAATCGTCGCTCTGTGCTGCCACGCCTGGAACAAGCGCGTCGAACAGCCCTGGACCATCATGTCCATCGGATTACGCGGGTGGTTATATGGGTTTTGATCAACGCAGATTGGTATTGTAACGAAAGGCCTTGCGAGCCCCCGCAACCAATCAAAAAAGGCATCAGTCGCAAGACTGACGCCTTTTTGCTGTTCCTCTCCGGAATCGTGTTGACTTGGCCTCAGGTCTTCGAGCCGTTTCCGATGATTGTCTGCTCAGCCATGCCCCTCTATCGTGCCTTGACCTCGCCGACAAACCCGCCCACGGCCTCGCCAAGATGTTCGCTCGCCCCGGACAAGGCGTCGGCGAGATGGGACAGGGTGGCGGCCGCTTTGACCGTGAATTGCTCCGCCTCCAGCACCTGAGCAATCGCTTCGGAGACCTCGCTGGTCCCGCCCGCCGCCTGCTGTGCATTGTTCGCAATGTCCTGGGTTGCGGCGCCTTGCTGGCCGATTGCGGTTGCGATGCCGCTGGTAAATTGGTTGATGGTGTCGATCGTGTTGCCGATCGTCTGGATGGCCATGACGGCGTGATCGGTTTCGGCCTGGATGGCCGCGACCTGGAGCTGGATTTCCTCGGTCGCCCGCGCGGTCTGATTGGCCAACCCCTTGACTTCATTCGCCACCACTGCAAACCCTTTCCCGGCCTCGCCAGCCCGGGCCGCCTCAATCGTGGCATTCAACGCCAACAGATTGGTCTGTGCTGCGATGTCGGTGATCAGGCTGACGACATCACCGATCCGGTGCGCCGCTTCGGCCAGTCCTCGCACGGTGGCATGGGTCTCTTCTGCCTGCTGAACGGCAGTCTCCATGGCGCGAGCGGTTTCTGACACTTTTTCGGCGATCCCGCTGATATTGCGTGACAGTTCTTCGGCCGCTGCCGCCACCGCCTGGACATTGCTGCTGGCCAGACCGGCCGCCGCTGCAACGGCTCCCGCCTGTTCGGTGCTGGTGGTTGAAGCGGAGGAGAGGGTTTGGGTTGCTCCGCGCAGGCCGGTGACCGCCTGACAGACTTCGCCAACCAGAGTGTCGATGGTCGCGACAAACCGCTCCGTCGCGGCCTCGACCCGGTGTCGCCGCTGGTCGCGGGCACGGGCTGCCTCCGCGTCCTTTTGCGCCTTCTCATCGATGGCCAGCGCCCCGGAACGGAGAATTTCCAAAGCTTTGGCCATTTGTCCGATTTCATCCTTACGGGCGGTATGCGGGACGGAAAAGCTGCGCTGCCCTTCGGCAAAGACGGCAATGATCCGGGTCAGTCCACTGAGCGGTTCGATCAACCGGCGATGAATCGCGATCATCACCACCAGCACCGTCCCCAGGGTCGCCAGCAAGACCAGCCCCATCAGGATCAATGTGCGCGCTGCGGCGGTACGGTTGGCATTGGCGACTCGTTCGCCTTCGGCAACGGCGGCATCGCGCATCACCAGAATCGATTGCAACATTGGCCCGCTCTGGCGGCGCCATTCGGCGGCGGTGAGGTCATAGGCTCCATCCGACAAGCCGGCCCGGTCGACCCGGTCGCGCAGTTGTTGGAACGGCTTGAAATAGCCGTCGTCAATCTTGCCCAGAGCCTCGCGCAAGGCGGGGGGAGAGGAGGCCGCGCCGGCCCGGTCGCGCAATTCCTGCCACAATTGGAGCACCCGCCCCTCGGTCAGGTTGAAATCACGCAACAAAGCGGCCGAGAACGGTTGGCCCGAGGTGATCGCACCGATATACATGGCCGAGATGCGGCCGGCATGATCGCGCAACGACCAAGCGGTAATCGCCAAGGCTCCCGGGGTGGCGACCGCAGCATCCAGGGTGGTCAGGCGCAGTTCGAGCATTTCATTCAGGCCGGCAACAGCGCTGAAGATTTCGGATAAAGCCTGGAAATAGCGTTGCCGAAACTGGATGCGGGGCTCCGTGGGGCCACCAGTCAGCGCATCCGCCTCGGCCCGCCAGCGACTGACGTCACTTTTGATCCGGCGCAATTCGGCGTCGACCGCGGCGATTTCGGGTAAAGCGGATTCTTCGGTCAGGCTCTCAGCCGCTTCGATGGCCCGGTCAACGCGGGAACGGGAGTCCAGCAGGATTTTCCGGGTGGCCGGATCTCCATCCAACGCCACAATCGTTGAGCCCCGCTCCGGTGCCAGCCCCTCGGACACCTTGGTCAGAGCCCCAAGTACCCGGATCAGTTTGCCGGCATCTCCTGCCGCGTGAAAATTGGCGTAACTCTGAATAAAAACCAACAAAGCCAACGTGGTCATGAAGATGGCCAGCGTCGCCAGACAGGATGTCACAAACCCTTTGATCGACATATCGCCCCCTTTGCGAACGACAGGACGAACCCCTCTATAATCCGATGATACTATAGTAAATGGCTTAGGCCAAAGTTGCGAAATATGCCAATTTGTCAGGATGAGCCATTTCAGGCGCGATCGTAAATATAATGACGGGGCTCATTAAAGAATTTTTATTTTTAATAAAAATGAAAAAATATACCGCCTTGTTTTTTTTGGTAAGACTATTAAAAATAAAAAAATAACTCAAAATATCTTTGTATTTCGTCTGATTCATATAAATTTTTTAAAAAATACTTTGAGGTTTCATCAAGGCAATTTTAATTTTAAAAAAGATCAGACAAAGATTTTGAGATTGATCCAACTCATATCGCATTATACATTTAATAGAGTATGGTCCGGCACTCTTTACATTTTATTAATAGAGGGTGTTGAGTTTGGGTATTCAATTTTAAGTTTTACTTAAGGCTCTCTTGGCACGTTGAAGCTTTTTCCGCTGCCCTGTTCGTGGTGGCGCGGCCGAAGACATGAAAAATTATTGGTTTTTTCAAAAAAAATTTGCTTAAAATACAATCCAACCTAGTTTTTTGATCTAAAAGATCAACCACACAAATCGAAGATCGATGGGATAAACGAGAAGTTTCAAATCTCTCTGTTCTCAGTCTCTTGGCTGAAAATCTAAACAAAGAGGATCAGACTCGATTTTTAATAGGAAAAGCCATGGTGACTCCTTCCTTTTCCGCCTCGATCTAAGCGGCAAACACGATGTCATGCGGAGATCCTTGGCCGATCCGGCCTGTTCAGGACAAAAAGGGGGGACTCGCTGTGGATTGCGTTCCTGATCCAGAAAGCACCCCTCCCAAATCGGCTGAAAAAACGGAGAACACTCCGCGTTTTAGACGTGGTTTTTCAAAATAAAAGGATGATTAAGGGAAGGATCGATGCTGAACCGTCTCCCCCTGGCTGTCAAACTGCTCGTGATCACCGCCCTCGCTGCCTTGGCTGCGATTGCGCTGATCGTTTCCTTCACTTTATGGTCCGCCAGCGAATCGGCACAAAAAAAGCTGGAAACTGAAGGAACCGTTCTGGCCGAACGCTATGCTCATGAGATTGGGATTGAGTACGACCGTGGCTTCGCCACTCTCAAAGCGGTGCGTGGCGCCCTCCTCAGTGTCCGTGCTTCAGGGAAAATGTCGCGGCCCGATCTGGACCGGGTGTTGCGTGATTTGCTGGCCGATCATCCTGAAGTCCTTGGTGCCTGGGCCGGTTTCGAGCCAAACGCTTTCGACGGGCGTGACACCGAATTCGTCAACACCTCTGGCACTGATGCCACAGGTCGTTTCCTGTCTTATTGGAATCGGGGCAGTGGGCAGGTCATTCTGGAGCCACTGGTTGATTATAATACTCCCGGCGTGGGCGATTATTATTTGATTCCACACCAGACCCGGTCGGAAACCATCATCGAGCCTTATCTGTATTCGGTCGCTGGCCGCGATATCCTAATGACGTCGCTGGCGATACCGATTGTCGAGAACGGAGTCTTTCTTGGAGTTCTCGGGATGGATATCGCTCTGGATGGGATTTGGGATCGATTGAAGATTCTGCATCCTTTTGAAGACGGGGCGGTCTATCTGATTTCGAACAACGGCCTGTGGATCGGGTATCGCGAGTCCGATCAACGCGGCAAGCCGATTGAAACGGCGATTCCGGCGTTGGCGGCCGCCAAAACGGCGATCAAAACCGGTCAGATGGCCGATCTGCATTATTTATCCAATCGTCTGGGGCAGAAGGTCCATACCATCCTGCATCCGGTCCCGGTCGCGGGCATTTCGACACCCTGGTCCTTGATGGCCGAATTGCCGACCCGTCCGATTGAGGAAGCGGTCGCCAAAATCAGGACAATCGTGCTGGGCGGCGGGGTTGTGGTGATGCTGGTGCTGATGGGGGTGTTGTGGGGAAGCGTGACGTTTGTTGTCCGCCGGCCGTTGGGACGGGTGGTCGGGGTCATTACCGCTCTGACCGAAGGGCGGCACGACCTCGAAATTGCGGAGACCGACCGTCAGGATGAAATCGGCCAGATCAACCGGGCCTTGCTGCTGTTCCAGGACAATAACCGGCAGATGATCGATCTCCGTCGGCGCCAGGAGGACAGTGAGCACCACAGCAGCGCCGAACGGCGGGCGGCGATGCAGAGCTTGGCTGATGGATTTGAACGTCGGATCCGGACAGTCGCCGGCGAGGTGGCCAGTGCGGCGCGAGCGATGGTTGAGGCCGCCGCGCAGATGGAGGCGAATGCCGAATCCTCGACCCGACGGGCGCTGGAGGTGGCGGCGGCAGCGGGACAGGCCTCGGCCAATGTTGGCACCGTTGCCGGTGCATCCGAGCAATTATCCGCCTCGATTCAGGAAATTGCTCGTCAGGTTGCCAGTTCCGCCTCGATTTCCGATCAGGCGGTCAATGATGCCGAAGCGGCCAATCAGATGATCAACCGCTTGTCGAGTTCGGCGCTGCAAATTGCCGAAGTCATTGCTTTGATTGATGATGTTGCGGGCCAGACCAATCTGTTGGCCCTCAATGCGACGATTGAAGCGGCCCGGGCCGGCGATGCGGGCAAAGGGTTTGCGGTCGTGGCCAATGAGGTTAAGCAGTTGGCGGGGCAGACCGCCAAGGCGACCAGCGACATTCAGGACCGGGTCAGCGAAATCCGCAACGCCACGGGCGAGGCGGTGACGGCGATTGCGGCGATTGGCGGAACCATTTCGCGGATGAGCGGAATCGCCACCTCGATTGCCAGCGCGGTTGAACAACAGGATTCGGCGACTCGGTCGATTGCCGGCAATGTTCAGCAAGCGGCAAGCGGCACCCGCAATGTCAGCGAGACCATTGCTGAAATTTCAACCCGCTCCCGGGAGAGTGCCGATCTGGCGGCCCAGGTACGGGGCTCGGCCAACGGGATGCTGACTCTTGCCGAGCGGCTGGAGCGGGAGATGGATGCTTTTCTCCGCCAGATTCGCTCCGAATGATCTTGTCGGGCTCCCGCCCGAACCCGGCCGGGGCGATGCCCCGGACCCCCTTTGAAGTCAAGGGGGGTTTGGGGGTCTCCCCCAAGCGGGGTGCGGGGCGGCAGCCCCGTCAGGGCAGATAAACGACCCGATTCCGGCCCGTTTCCTTGGCCTGATACAAAGCAGCGTCTGCCCGGCTTAAAACCATGTCCAAGGTCTCGCCCGGCCGATACAGAGTTACACCGAGACTGATCGTCGCCGAAAATCCGTCCGGGCCGCCAGCATGACGGATGCTCCCCACGACGTCGCGCAGGTGATTGGCGGCGGCGACCACCCGTTCCCCGTCATAGCCCGCAAACAGGATCAGAAATTCCTCGCCGCCCCAGCGGCCGCAAGCCCGGTCGTCGCCGAGGTGGGAAATGACCGTGCTCGCCAGGCTGATCAACACGGCATCGCCGGTTTGATGCCCCCAGGTGTCGTTGATCACCTTGAAATGATCGATGTCGACAAAGGCTAAGGCGAAACCGGAATCCCCCCGGTTGACGGCCGTCATTTCCGCCAGCACCCGTTCGCGTAGGCTGCGACGATTGAGCAGTCCGGTCAAATCGTCCCGGGTCGAGAGAGTCAGCAGGCGATGATTGAGATCATGCAGCATCGTCTGATAGCTATCACTGATCCGTACCAGTTTTTCGATCCGCCGGACCTCGCGTCGGTAATCGGCGGCAAAGGCCTGACCACGATCCCGCTCGGCACGCTGGAACTGGTCGGAAATCCGGACCAACCGGTCTAACAGCCGTCTCTGGTCGCGATAACTCTCGTATAATTCCCCCAGCAGTCGACGCGCTGTTCCCGCATCTCCGCTCCCCGCCTGTAGTTCCGCCTCGATTTCCTGTTCAAGATCACGGGGGTGAGTCACGCCGGTTCCGTCCTGGCAGTGATGTCAAAGGGGAAGGTGCAATCTTCCTTGAATTCAACGGCCAGTTCGGCCACTCGCTCGTTGCCAATGTCGTAGCGCCAGGCGACGCCAACATCCCGCCCCTTTTGAAACGCGCTTTCCAGCAGATCGAGGATATCCATCAGAACCCGGACGCTGCTCGTATTCATATAAAGCAGTTCAAGCTCCAAACGGAGCGGCCGGTCAAGGTTGGCCAGGAACGCTTCGACCCATTTGATCAGCGGGTGGTACAGCTCGAACGAATTCTCAGGATAGGAATCACCGCGAATCAGGATCCGCCCGCTCTCCCAATCAGCGGAAACGGCGGGGCTGGTATTGGTTTGTGCAATCTCAAGATTCATTGGCAAAGCGCCTACAGGACGACACGAAGTTGAAAAATAGAGCGGGCGTGATCCAGCGGCAGCAGGTCGCAGGTCAACGGCCGTGCCGCCTTGCGCGCCATGTCGATCAAGCCAAGACCGGCACTGTCCCCCACTTCATCACGCGGGCGGCGCAACTGAGCCTTAAACGAGTTTTTCAGGGCCGCTTTGTCCATCGCAGCCAACTCGCCGATCCGTGTCCGCAACGCCTCGCCATCCGGGGTATCAACCACATTGCCGGCACTGACGACATACCGTCCGTCCTCGTCGCGCGAGACCAGGATATTGGCGCATTCCAAGGCGAGATGCGGCCGCTCCCGCGTATAGCGGCGGATGTTCTGGGTGATCTCAATATAGACCGAAAAAACATCGGAAACCGCCGAAGTGGTTTCGGCCAGCCCCTCCATATAATTCCGCAGAGCGATGCCGATTTCCTCGATCAAGGTCGCGGTGATCGGACCGTTGAAACACAACATGATCCGGTCGCGGGTGAACAAGTCCCGCAAGGCCGAAATATCGGGGGATTGTGGAAAATCGGCCCTCATAATCGTCAAGTCTCTCCGCCGCACTGAGCCGATTGAATACCAGCCTCAAATCGGAACGCAAGCACCGTCACATCATCACGTTGCTGGTATGCGCCCCGATAGGCCTCAAACGCTTCCTCCAGAGCGGCACGTTGCGCTGCGGCGGGAAGAGCCGCCGCCATCACCGCCCAGGCCGCGAAGCGTTCCACCCCGAAGCCGAACCCCTGGACCCCGCCAGCCTGATCGAGCAGGCCATCCGTTGTGAGCAGAAAAGTTCGCTCCGACCCGGTTTCCAGCATTGTGTTGGTATAATGGCCACGCCTACGGTCATTCAGGCTGCGGCGTCCTCCGGGAATCCGACCATAGCGGCCCGGTTCAGTCCAGAACAGATCGATCCTGGCCCCGGCAAACACCACCCGGCCTCGGGCCGGATCGACAAAAACCAGTCCGAGATCCATGTTGGTTGCTGGAGCGCCTTGTCCGCTCCCCTCCGGCAGGGCCTCGCGCATCACCTCATCAACCCGAGTGAGGATCGCGGCCGGATCGTCCCATGAGATATCCCCCAGCGCCCCTTGCAGAGCGGCATGGCCGAGCATGGTCATGCAGGCGCCAGGAACCCCGTGCCCGGCGCAATCGGCAACGCCAAACAGATGGAGACCATCGCGTTGGCGATACAGATAGAGATCGCCCCCGACCACATCGCGGGGCCGCCATAATACAAAACACTCGGCGGGCAGCCGATCCGAGGCACGGTGCCCAGGCAACAGAGCACGCTGGATCAGTCCGGCATAGTCAATGCTGTCGGTCAGTGCGCGATGGGTTTCGGTCATCTTCCGATTGGTTTCCGCCAAGGCCGAGGTTCGTTCGGCAACCAATCCTTCAAGATGGTCGGAATGGGCTCGGACCTGCCGGGCCATCTCGTCAAAAGCGCGGGCGAGTTCGCCAATTTCATCCTGCCGGGCCATCGGCCGTCGGTCGGGATCTCCCCCTCCGGCAAAATGGCGAACAGAAGCCGTCAACCCGACCAGAGGATGGAGAACGAGGCGGTCAAAACCGAACACCGCTCCCAGCAAAGCCAGCAGCAGAACCGCGATCCCCGAAGCGGCAACCGTGTAGACCGGCCCGGTTCGGAGTATCGCCACTTCCTGGGGATCGACCAGAGTCACGGCGGTCCAGGTGAGATTGCTCATCCGGGCCATGGCGAAAGCCCGCCGCCCCCCCTCGATCAGGGCCACACCGCTGACCACCCGCTCGGGCGTGGCCTGGGCCTCGGCCAGAGCCTGCCGCAGTGTTTCAACATCGCTGTCATGGGCGCCGAGGCGAAACAGACTCTGGTCAACGCTGGCATTTCCGGCCCGGTCATAAGCCATCCGGGTCGGATCGGGATGGGCGACGATCACACCATTTTCATCGATCAGCATGGTGACGACCCCGGGGTCGCGGCTTTTCAGCACTTCACCGAGAAAAAAGGCGAGGTCAATTCCGGTGCCAACCACGCCCCGAGTCACCCCGGCCGAATCACGGGCCAGAACATTGATCCAGACGTTGGTAACCGCGAAATGCTTATCGAGATCAACATTGATCCACACCCCGTCTTTTTGGTGCAGAGTCTTGAAGTACCAGGCATTATCTGGGTTATCGGCGCGGATGACATAACCGAGGTCCGGTTCGGGAGCATGCTGGCGATCAGCATAATAAAAATGCAGGGTTGACGCGGCGGCAGCGAAATAGCCGTGTCCGGTGAAAGCTTGGCGGTATCCCTCGGCCTCACGGATAAAACGCTGCCGTCTGATCGGATCGGTCTCGGCGGCCAACCATTCGAGAGTCGCTGTGCTGTCGGCGAAGCGGCGGGCAAGAGCCAGTTCCCGTCCAATTTCGGCATCGGCTTTTTGTTGGGCCCGCAGCGCATTGTCGCGGGCCAGCGCCGTTCCCAGATCAAGGTGACTATCGGTGATGATCCTCAATCCAAGTCCCCCGGCGAGGACGAGACTCGAAAGAGCAACCACCAACAGCAAGATTGCGGTGCGGCCGCGCAACCCAGGGGATGGTAAGCCGATCCTGGACAGGAAAGACGGCATGAAGAAAGCGGCTCCGACTCCAAGGACAGAAACGATGATGAAAGCGGATTTCTGGTTGTTGTTAACCCTGGGACTGGCCCTGCTGTTTGCGGCACTGGAAGTCTATCATGCCACTCCGGGCTGATCGCCGCCTCCTGCTCGCCCCCTTTTGAAATAAAGGGGGGGTTGGGGGCCTGCCCCCCAAGCGGGGATCGGGGCGGCAGCCCCGCAATTTTCCATTCCGACCTGGAACTCAACTTTAATGACAATCCGAAGGAATGATCTTTATCTCCCTTTCTTTTTCTTCGCTTCTTTTTCTATCCCGGTCACCCCTGCCGATGCCGCAGAAAATTTTTCCTTAAATATTGGTGGCTATTCAAAATGGTGGGCGGTCAGCAGTTGGTCAAATCATTCTCTCCCTGCATCATCCCACACGGATATCAAAGGGGACAATGAGATCCATGTCTCAAGCCGGTATACTCTTGATAACGGCCTCGCCTTTGGACTCAAGGTTGAATTGGAAGCCGGAGGACATAAGGATCAGGTCAGTGATCCGATCGATAAAAGCTATCTTTGGCTGGAAAGTCGCTTCGGCAAGATTGAAATGGGCACCGATTATAATGCCGCAGCCCTCCTCCATATCAGCGCGCCCGAAGCGGCGGGATTATGGAACGGTCCCTCCAATGGGGTTCTGTCCGACATGTCGGTTCCCCGCCCCTCCGCCGTCAGCACAATGTACAGCAGCAATCAAACCGAATTAGGCCACGAAGATAACGCCGAAAAAATACTCTATTTCACGCCCCCTTGGCACGGCCTGACCCTGGGGGTTTCCTATACACCATCCGCGTCCTCCGAAGACAATCGGGCCGCCGACATGGCCTGCGAATTTTGGGCTGCCGGCCTGCTCTTCTCAAAATCGATCCTGGGAGCGGACCTCGGCCTGTCTGCCGGTTGGGTGACCGGCCAGCTTCCCGGGCTTTCCGATAACATCAGAGAGCGGGTTACGGCTTTTTCTCTGGGAGGAAAGCTGTCTTATGATCGCTGGACAGTGGGAGGATCGATCGCCAACGACCGTCATGCGATCAAGCTACAGGACATTACAAGTGCTTCAATTGACAGCGGCGGTCAGTCATGGGATTTTGGTCTGCTTTATGAGTTCAGCCCACTCAAACTCAGTCTTGATTACTATCGCTCTGAGGTTCGGGGATTGCTTCTAAAAACGGGGGATGATCGCATTACGGTCTCCCAACTTTCAGGAAAATACACCCTTAATCCAGGGGTGGCGCTGATGGGGGCAATCGCAAAAATTGACTATGATGATGAGGTCTCCTCCTCCCGCAACAGTACGCACGGCTGGTCAGTGATGACCGGACTGGGATTATGGTTTTGAACCTGCTGGTGGGGCGGATGGTCCTGACCGGCCTGTTGATCCTGAGTTCGGTACCGGTGCAGGCCGGGGCGGCCGGCTTGACCGAGAGTCAGCGCGCTTATCTGGAGGAAAACGAGCCCTTCACGTTTTGTGTTGACCCAGATTGGCCCCCTTATGAGGTGATCTCCGCCACAGGGACGCATGAGGGAATCGCCGCCGATCTGCTGCAATTGGCTTCGAATAAAGTTGGCGTGAAATTAAATCTGTTCCCCACCAAGGATTGGGAAGAGACCATCGCGCAATCAAAATCAGGCACCTGCCAGATTGTCAGCTTCCTGAATCAGACCCCGGATCGCGACAAGTGGCTGATCTATACCAGACCTATTTTTATCGATAAAAACGTCATCATTACCCGGGAAGAACATCCTTATATCGACGATCTTGCCGCCGTCAGCGGAAAAACCCTGGTTCTGCCCAAAGGAACCTCGATCGAAGAACGGGTGCGGCGAGACTTTCCCAATTTGACGATCCTCACCACCGAGAGTGAGGCCGACGCTTTTGCAATGGTTTCTCAGCACAAGGCGGACATGACGCTCAGATCCTTGATTGTTTCGGTCTATACGATCAAGAAAGAGGGCTGGTTTAATTTAAAAATTGCCGGACAGGTTCCAGGGTATGAGAATAATCTTCGAATCGGAATTCGCAAGGATCTCCCGATTTTGCGAGACATTCTTGATCAGGGCGTTGCCGCAATTTTGCCATCACAGCGCGCAGATATTGCTAATCAGCATGTTTCGATTAAGGTACAGTCTGGAATTGATTACAATCTGATCTTGAAAATTGTTCTTTTATTCTCTGTTGTTTTATTGACCAGTCTAGCCTGGGCCATCAAATTGAGAGCCGTCAATAAAAAGCTGAAATATCTGGCACAGACCGATCCTCTGACGCAGCTCGCCAACCGATCCAGCATCAATGAGCGGATGAAACGAGAGATTGATCGTTCCCGCCGTTATCTCAGGCCGTTTTCCGTTATTCTGATTGATATCGACTATTTCAAGCGAATCAATGATGAATTCGGACATCTGATGGGGGATAAGTTCCTCATTGATTTTTCCAAGATCGCCCTCCGAACGGTTCGCTCGCAAGATATGGTGGGTCGCTGGGGCGGAGAGGAATTCATCGTCCTCTGCGCTGAAACCAATGCAGACCAAGCCATGATTTTGGCCGAACGTCTTTGTCAGGCGATCAGAGAGCATCTTTTTGAAACCAAGAGACGACATTCGATCAGCGCGGGCGTGGCCACGCTGGATGCTCAGGATGGGATCGACAGTCTGGTCAATCGCGCCGACGAAGCTCTTTATGAAGCAAAACAAAATGGCCGAGATCAGGTGCGCTATGGTATAAAAATAGAAATTGCTCATCATGATTTTAAAGAAAAATCTTTAAGTGTTTTGTAGATTCTTTTTATTTTTTTGAGTCAGGAAATTTTCGGATTTTATTATGGAGTTGATGGCTCTTGGCGTCTTTTTTTATGGTTTTATTCTCATTTTGACCGAGCGGCGGGAGATTCCCCCACCTTGAACGCTGTCGTTACATGCATGGCAGAGAAGAAATTATCGCAGGTTTCCTGGCTTGACATCCCAAAGGAAAGGGAGTGATATTTAAATCACAGAAGAGGTGAGATTTCGGAGAAAGTCCCCCCTCAGCCCGAAAAAGACGATCTTCTGCTAGTGCGCTTCTCTCGGATGTTAAGTAGTTCTTTGTGAAAGGTCATGTAGGGAATATGACTCCACCTGGTTTAAGATGAGGTACCTGCAGACTGGTACCGACGGTGCTTTCATAGCTGTCTTTGTCTTCACCGGCCTCATGCGCCGGCATAGTGAGACCCTCAGGGTCCAACCAGAGAAATAACCCCACGCCGAGATCCGTCTCCCGTGGGGTTTTTCTGTTTCCGCCCTGGGCGATACAGGCCCGATCCCCGCCCTTCACGCCGTCGTCGGCTCGCTTCTGGTGGATTTGGCGCCGTGGTCAGCCGTTAATGCGGCAAAAAACGGCCGGACCTCCTTTTCCGGGACACGGTCGGTGATCACCACCAAACGGGACCGATGGTCCTGATCTGGCCAGCCCGGCAGTGGGGCCGCCGGATGAAGGAAACCGCCAACCGCATTGATCGCGGCCACCGTCCCCGCCAGATCGACCACGCCTTTGATCCGCAGAATCCGGTTTTCATGGGCCGCCTGCACGGCGGTCACCGCCTCGGCCAGTTGATCCCAGCTCAGCGGCTGGGGAAACCACAGGCAGAAGGAAAAGAAGCCGTGATGGTCGGGATGGTCACCCTCATGATCATGGGGATGATCCTCCTCCTCATGATCATCGTCCTCGTGATCATCCTCGACATGCTGGCCGATCTCCGCCAGATCAAGCGGCGGCCGCTCCGGCGGTGCCGCCCAATCCTGATGCCATCCCCCTTCGACCAGACCATGGCGCGCCAGGGCCAGCGCGGCCCAGGGATTAATCTGGGCCAGCCGCTCGCGCAGGGCGGTCAAGGCCCGGGGTGCGGCAATGTCGCTCTTGGTCACGACGATCCGGTCGGCCAGCCGAACCTGCTTGGCCGACACCCGCTGGCGGTCGATTTCCCGCAGGCCCTGCAACACATCGACTACCGTCACCACTTCGTGAAAGCGGTACAGGCTGTTCAGAGCCGGATCCTGGAGGATCGGCACCAGAATCGGGCCGGGGTCGGCCAATCCGCTGGTTTCGATGATCACCCGGTCAAAGGCCAGTTCGGCCTGACGCTGATGCAGGTCAAGCAGGGTGGTGACAATGTCGCCCCCGATCGCGCAGCACAGGCAGCCACCGCCCAACACCACCAGCGGCCCGTCGGTGCGTTGTACCAGGGCCTGATCGATCGGCACCTCGCCAAATTCGTTGATCACCACTGCGACCCGGCCCCGATCGGGACGGCGCAGCAGAGCCGACAGCAAGGTGGTCTTGCCACTGCCGAGAAAGCCGGTCAGCAGGGTGACCGGCAGGCGGTCGGGTGTGTCGCTCATGCCACGGCCTCCCATCCCGGCCGGGCCGGCGCCGGGAAGCCCATTGCGGTGACGAACATTTTGGTGAAAGCCTCATCATTGGCCAGTTCGACCGGCTCGACCGTCGCCACCTGAGCGATCAGACGGGTCCGGCTCTCGGCATGGGTCAGCAAGGCTAAAGCCCCGGTCAGCGAGGTGTTGCCGACATACTCAATCCGGCCGTCGAACTCGGGCGGGAACAGGCCGAGATCAATCAGGCTCCGCGCCGTCAGATGATAGCCGAACGAACCGGCGATCAAGGCGCGGTCGACCTGAGCGGCGGTCAGGCCGTTACGGGCCAGCAGCACATCGATTCCGGCCCGCACCGCCCCTTTGGCGAGCTGCATCTGGCGGATATCGCTCTGAGACAGCGAAACCTCCGGAGTCAGATGGAAGAAGGCTTTGCCGTCGCGGCGGATCAGAGCCTCGCGCAGGCCCGGGGCCAGGTCGGCAACGGCGCGGGTGAAGCGGCCAGAGGGTTCGACCACCCCCTGCACCACCAGTTCCGCCACCGCATCAATCAGCCCACTGCCGCACAGACCGACCGCCGGGGCCTCGTCGATGGTCCGCACCGTCACCGTTCCCTCGGCGAGGCTGACCCGTTCGATCGCCCCGCGCGCCGCCCGCATGCCGCAGGTGATGTTCATCCCTTCGAAGGCCGGACCGGCAGCGGTCGAAGTCGCCTGAAGATGGCCGTCGCGGGCCAGGATCATTTCCCCGTTGGTGCCGATATCGACGAACAGAATGGTGCCGGTGGCCTCGGCCAGTCGGCTCGACAGCATCCCGGCGGTAATATCCGCCCCGACGAAGCCGGACACCACCGGCGGCAGATAGGCTTGTCCAAAGGACGCAATCGACAGACCGAGATCGGCGGCGGGCAGGTGCTGGCCGCCGGTCAGGGTCGGGGTATAGGGATATTGGCCGAGCGGTTGCGGATCGACCCGGGCGGCGAGATGGAGCATGCAGGTATTGCCCGACAGCACCACTTCATAGATCCGGCGGCGCGGGACCCGGGCTTCGGCGGCCAGAACCCCGATCATCCGATCGATTTCCGCCATCAATTCGCGGTGCAGCAGGTCGAGCCCATCCGGGCTGGAGCCGAGTTTGATCCGCGACAGCACATCCTGGGCATGGGTGGCCTGGGGATTGATCGCGGAAATCAGTCCCAGTCGCGAGCCAGTGCCGAGATCGACCAGGGCGACGACGAGGGTGGTACTGCCGATATCGACCGCTACCCCATACAGCCGGCTGGCAGTATCGCCCGGTTCCTCGGCCAGCAAAGTGTCGCCGCCCCAGACTTCGGTGACGTTGCGTTCAGCATGGTGGCGTTTGCTGATCCAGGGGGCGAGGGGCAGATCGTCGAGCCCGAGACCGTGATCGAGCACCCGCAGCCCGCTTTCACTGGCGCCGGGCAGATCGAGGACGACATCCTCCTCGACCAGGGTTGAGCAGAGCAGCGCCCAGCCCTGCTCCTGCTCGGTCGCCGACAGCCCGCGGTCGCCGACCCTCCGGGTCCGGGTCTGGGCTTCCGAATCGAGCTGCACCCGGCATTTGCCGCAGGTGCCACCACCGTTGCAGGGGGCCTCGATCCGCATCCGGGCGCGGCGCACCGCATCGAGCAGCGACGAGCCGGTCGGAACCGTGACCGTGCGATCATGGCTTCGGAAGGTGACCTGTGGCATCAGCGTCCCTCCCGAACTGTGGCGGTCAAGGCGCGGATATTGCCGAGTCCGGTCGAGGTGCTGAGACCACAGGCGGGCGAGATGATGTCGATCCCGTCGCGCACCAGCCGCTCGGTATTACGCGACACTTTGTCGGCATCACCGAATTCGAGCAAAGCGGTACTGACATTGCCCATGGTGTTGATGGTCGAAAAATCCTGTTTGAGCTGCTTCAGATTGACCAGAGCATCAACACTGATCGCATCGGCGTGAATCGCGGCGAGCTGCTGGCGGCTGCGGCTCATATCGCCACAGATATGGACGATCACCGGCTTGCCAACCGCGTGAATCGCGTCGCTCAACTGGTTGAGATAGCGGATCGCGAAATCGCCGAAGATCTTCGGGCCGAGAATTTCCCCGGTGGCGGTCGGATCGCCGATGGCGATGACATCGGCCCCGGTATCGATCACTTCACGGGCATATTCGATCAACAGCCGGGTGACGTAATCGAGGACACGGTGGGCTTCGGCCGGACGGGTGCGCAATTCCTTCAGAAAGGTCAGCGGATCGACCACCGAAGCGGCAGTGCTGACCGGGCCGGTCAGGCTGGCGATCACCGGAATGTCGGGATTGCGCTTCTTGAGATGGTGGGCGGCCTGAATCACCGTGCCGATCCGGCCATCGCGGACCAGACGGGAGACGTCACGCACCTCGACGGCGGTGCAGGAGGGGAAGGCCTCATGGACGATTTTCGGCTCGCAGGCCAGGGTGCCGGCATCGATCTGGCTGCCGAGGACTTCCGGTTCGACCGTCATGCAGAACGGGACCCCGAGATTCTCGAATCCGGTGGCGTGCTGAATCCGTTCGGCCAGATCGGCCATCTGTTCGGCGGAAAAATGGGCGGCGGGCAGGGTCGGACCGGTTTCGTCCATCACCTCGACCACCGCCGCATTCATCATCCCGCCGGTGCAGATCACTGGCGGGCGGTCGACCGCCTGATCAGACAGGACGCGGGACAGGCGCTCCCGGGGGGCAATGTCATCAGACATCGGGGGGATTTCTCCTAAAAAGAGCGGGCCGAGGCACCGGCCGCTGCGGTCATGGCCAGGATGTTGGACAAGGGCGTCAGACTCGACAGACCGCAGGTTGGCGACAGCACCGCGACCCCTGACGGCCCCGCCAGCCGGGCGGCAATCCGGCCGATATCCTCGGGGCCTCCCAGATGGAGCAGGAACGAACTGAGATTGCCGACCACCGCCAGCCCGGGCAGGCTGTCGCGCAGATCGGCCGGGGCCAAAGCGGCATCGGCGATAAAGCCATGGCAGCCCAATCCGGCAACGGTCGCGGCTGAAGCGCCCAACGCCCCGCACATATGCAGCAGACTCTGGCCACCGCCGGCGCTGATCGCGGCAAACAGCCGGGTCAGGTGGGGCGCCACCGAGCGTTCGAAGGTGCGGGGACCGACCAGGGCCGGAGTGGTGGTGTCCTCATGGACCACGATCACATCTGCTCCCGCCGCGCGCAGACGCTCCGCCCAGGCGATCAGGAAATCAGTCGCGCGTTCGACCAGCGCGGCCACTTCGGCGGGGCGGGTGCGGACTTCGCGCAGGAACGCGGTTGGTTCGACCACCGAAGCGGCCACACTGACCGGCCCGATCAGATTAGCCAGAATCGGCAGATCGCCCGCCGTCGCCGCCAGCCGTTCGACCGCCGCCACCGTGACTCCCACCCGGGGATGGGCCAGCAAGGATTCCAGGCTGGGCAATTGGACATCGCGGATCGAGGCGTAAGGCTCCCGCACCACCCGAGCCTCGGTGCGGGCGTCGCCCAGATCGATCTCGGCCTCGAATGCCGCCGCCTCGATCGTGGTGCAGAGGGGGACGCCGACGCATTCGAACCCGGTCAAATGCGCGGCGGCCAGGGCCAGACCGGCCATCGCCGCCGGATCGCTATGCGCTGCGGGCAAGGAATAGCCCGATCGTTCAACGACCTCGGCCGGAACCGCGCTCATACTGCCGCCGGTGCAGATGACCGGGACGCGATCCACCGGGGCTCCGGTCAGAGCCCGCAGCAGACGCTCCCGGGGGGTGAGGGGGGCATCGCCGCTCATCAATAGCGACCGTAGACTTTGGCCGTCTGGACCATGGTCCGGGCACTCAGCAGACTGCCATTGGGGGGGAATTCGCAGCCGCTCGACAGGATGAAGCCGCCTTCCGCCCGGCTGAAGGTTTCGATCTGGCGGCGGCAATCCTCGACCACCTCGGCCTGAGAGAATTCATGCCCGACCTTGGCCGGATCGGCCACACCGATGCTGACCACCTTCTTGGCCCAGGTTTCGGCATGATGCTCCCAATCGGGCGAGCCATGGGCCGGATAGGCGTGGGAAATGGCAATCGGGGCAATGTGTTCGAGCACGGCGTCGAAATAAACCCCGCCGCCGCAATTATGGACGATCACCGGAACCCCGGCATCGCGGATCGTCTGGGCCACCGATTTGAAAATCTCCGCCTCGAATTTAACCCAGGTTTCCTTTTTGAGGATGCTGGCCGAGGAATAGAGTGGATCGAGGACGATGGCATGGGCGCCCGCCTGGATCTGGGCCTTGGCATAATCGATCAGAGAGCGGTTGATGGTCTCGACCGCTTCCAGTACCCGGTCCGGATGGCGGATGATGTCCTTGAACAGCTCAGCATGGCCGCGAATCTGCGACAGCACCCCGAGCGGACCATAAATGAAGCCCATCGTCGGCACTTCGGTGCCGCGCGCCTCGATCAGCCCGCGGATAATCTCGACCACGGTGGACATCCGGCGCGATTTGAGCGGATCGACCTGACGAACCTTGCCGTAATCCTCGGCGGTGCGGATGAAAGGATTGTCGAAATTGGGCAGAGCGGTGCTGCGTTCGGGGAAGATCAGCTCCTGACCGAAATCCTCGGCCTCGACCGACAGATCGACCAGGGTCAGGAAGCCGTCAAATCCGATCAGATCCTGCGCCGCGAGCAAACTGGCCACCGCGACCTTGGGATCCTGCGACCAGCGGTCATAGGAATAGCCCAGCACCCGGCAGGAGGCGCCGCACACCAGCGGCGCGGCGGGAACCCGATCCGGCTTCTGATATTGTAGCGCCAGCACCACCCGTTCGAGCGAGTTCAGCTCTTCCTGCGGCTCGGTGCGAATCAGCGCGCTCATGCTGCGTTCACCAATCCGGTGAGACGTTTGGCCAGCAGCACCGCCTGCGACGCCTTGGGGGCATAGCCATCGGCACCGATCCGGTCGGAGAAATGCTGCGACAGTGGCGAGCCGCCGACGATCACCTTGAACCGGTTGCGGACGTTCTGAGCCTCCAGCAGACCGATCACTTCGCTCATCCGCTCCATGGTCGTGGTCATCAGGGTGGAGAGAGCGATCAGATCGGCTTTTACTTCGATCGCCTGCTCGACGAATTTATGGGGCGGCACGTCGCGGCCGAGGTCATGAACCTCGAATCCGGCCACTTCCAGCATGATCCGCACCAGATTCTTGCCGATGTCATGGGTATCGCCCTGAACCACCCCGATCACCACCTTGCGGGTGTTGCCATGATCTTCGGTCTTGATATGGGGCCGCAGGATTTGCAGCCCGGCATACATCGCGTCAGCGGCAATCAGCAGTTCGGGGACGAAATATTCTTCCTCATCGAACAGCTTACCGGCGCGATTGACCCCGGCCAGCAGCCCGAATTCAACTGCGTTCCAGGGGTCAAACCCACGCTCGATCACTTCATGGGTCAAAGCGACGGCCAGATCTTCGTCCAGTTCCAGGACGGCAACCGCCAGCCGTTCATTCAAATCATCTGCTTCGCTCGACATCTTCAGATTCCACCCTTCACGAGGCTTCGGTCACACAGGCTGTTCCGGCGTCCAGATAAATCCGCCCAGCGGCACAGGCCGGAACACAGGCGCCACATCCGGCGCAATAAGCGGCGAGGATGCGAATCCCCCCCTCTGGATCGGGTTCGATCGCGTCGTTGAAACAGGAATCCAAACAGGCGCGATCACACCCTTCGCATCCTCGACTCACTTTGGCGCCTCACTGCTAGTCTATAAATCTAGAATGTAGGTATATTTTATCGCTCAATAAATTACATTTTATAAGTGTAATTTTGAGACGTGATCCGTCTTGGCGTTCGGAATTCTGCGGTCCAAGCCATCACACCAAAGAATAATTGAGAGGGGAGTATTGACAACAAAAAGCTGTCTTCAACTCGGCTCCACACTTTCCTTGCTCTGTGTTTCAGCGGTTGAGGCAATGCTTATGTCAGAAGGTAATAAATTCCATCAAAGTCTATCAACCCCAGGTAAAAATCCTCTGGGGCAGAGACTTGAATTTTTATAGAAAAAATGAAATATTTTTGACGAAATCAGATTTTGAAAGTGGTTCTTATTTGGCAAAATCCTAATTTTTATTGAAATTCAAGCTTTTGCTAATTTCGTCTGGCAATGCCCCTTACGGAATGCGGGTAAAAGCTCCCCCCTTGCTGATGTAGATTGACGTTTTTGTCATCATAAGGTGAAAAAAGAATGTTTGGACTCCTTGATCGAAAAAAATCTTTTATTTCTCCGGAGTCAAATGATGAAAAAAAACACAATTCCGCCAATTTTGAATTGGCAATGAAACAGATTATATTAATGGTTGATGGAAAATATTCAGAAGTAGAGCCTGGGATTGACCAATTAACGAATTATATTTATGATTTTTCCAGAAATTTACTCAAGAGCGTTGAGGGGGATCTTGAACGCTCGGTGAATTTATCCATCGATACAAATTCAACCGTCATGTCGTCGATTGGGGCAAAAAAGGGGATGATGGAAACCCTTGAACGGATCCAGACGATGGCCGCCGCCTCGGAAGAAATGGTTTCGTCAATTAATGGTATTTCTGACTCAACGAAAGCCGCTTCAGAAAATTCGCAGGATGTTTTCACCGTTGCTCAAAAGAGCCGGGATGAGTCTGATCACGCGATCAAGGCGATGGATCAAATTTCCTTAGCTTTTCGAGATGCGGCAGAAAAAGTAACGGCGATGGCCGAAGCCTCAGCCCAGATTGATAGTATGGTGAGCCTGATCAATGACATCGCCGCCCAGACCAATCTGCTGGCTCTCAATGCCACCATTGAAGCCGCCCGGGCTGGGGAGGCCGGGAAAGGGTTTGCCGTCGTTGCCTCTGAAGTGAAAAACCTGGCCAATCAGACCTCGCGTGCCACCGAGGATATCAGGAGGCGCGTTGAGGCTTTGCGCGAAGAAACCCGCAAAATTCAGGACTCGATGCGTAATGGCTCTGATTCGGTCAGCCAGGGGGTGGTGATTATCACGTCCACCATAGAGTCGTTAAAGGATATCGAGCAAAGAGCAGAAAAGGTCACGGTCCAGGTTGCAGACGTCGCTGATTTGTTGTCGCAGCAACGCTCTGCCACGTCAGAGATCGCCGAAGGCGTGACCAGAATTGTTGATCTGGCTCAGGACAATGTTGACCGAATTGAAGATATTTTAAGCGCGATTGATAGCATTGACAGACTTATTGGTCAGCAGATTGCTGTGATCTCGCACTCCTCTTTCCCAACAAGAGATTTGATCAGAGCAAAAGCCGATCATATGATCTGGCGTAAACATTTGGCGGATATGCTGGTTGGCCGTAGCAACCTGAAGGCTAAAGAGCTTTCCAGCCATTGCGACTGTCGCCTCGGTCAGTGGTATGATTCGGCCCCGGAAAGAATAAAAAATTCGCGAGCCTATCTGGATTTGTTGGAACCGCATCAGCAGGTCCATGAGTTCGGGATCAAGGCGGTTGAGGCCTGGGCCAGACAGGATTTGGCAACGGCCGAATCCCTGATCAAAGCAATCGAATCCCCTTCCGAACGGGTCCAATTGCTGCTCGATGAGCTCATTCTCCTGGTAAATAACAATAAGAATTAAGGGGGGTTTGGGGGACCTCCCCCAAGCGGGGATCGGGACGGCAGCCCCGAAATTTTCAACGAGGCAACCGACGCTGCTTGAGTAGACCATAAAGCGCCGGAATCAGAACCAGGGTCAGAAGAGTGGAGGATACCATGCCGCCAACCATCGGCATGGCAATACGGCGCATCACCTCGGAGCCCGTCCCCGTGCTCCACAAAATCGGCAGCAACCCGGCCATGATCGCCACCACCGTCATGATCTTGGGACGGACCCGCTCCACCGCTCCCGTCATGATCGCCTCGTAAAGATCGGCCCGGGTGACGGGGAGACCCTCCGCCGCCCGTCTGGCCCTCCTCTCGTTGAGGGCATGATCAAGATAGATCAGCATCACAACCCCGGTCTCGGCGGCCACGCCGGCCAAAGCGATGTAGCCGACCGCCACGGCCACACTCATCGTATAGCCCAGCCACCATTGCAGCCAGACCCCCCCGACCAAGGCAAAGGGCAGTGAGGTCATCACGATCAGAGTCTCGGTCACCCGCTTAAAATTGAGGTAAAGCAGCAAAAAGATAATCCCGAGCGTCAAAGGCACGACAATTTTTAGCCGCTCGATCGCGCGTTCCAGATATTCGAATTGCCCCGACCAAGTGATGAACGTCCCGGTCGGCATTTTTACCCCAGCCTGCACCGCCTTCCGCGCGTCTGCGACATAAGAGCCGATATCGCGGTCCCGGATGTCGACAAAGATGTAAACCGACAGTAAGGCATTCTCGGTGCGGATCGCAGAAGGCCCCAGCGACAAGCGGACCCGGGCCAATTGCCCCAACGGCACCACCGTCCCCTCCCGCCCGGTCACCAGCACCGTCTCGGCAATGGCCTGTGGGTCAGACCGAAACGCCCGGGGATAACGCACATTGACCGAAAAACGCTCCCGCCCTTCGACCATCGTCGTCACCGTTTCCCCGCCGAGAGCGGTGAGGATCACGTCCTGAAGATCGCCAATGGTGACCCCATAGCGGGCCAATTGAGCCCGGTCAGGGTCAATGTTCAGATAATAGCCGCCGCCGATCCGCTCGGCATAGGCCGACGAAGTCCCAGGGACTGTCCGGATGACCGCCTCAATCTGCCGCGCCACTCCCTCCATCTCGTCGAGATCCTTGCCAAACACCTTGATCCCGATCGGAGTCCGAATCCCGGTCGAGAGCATGTCAATCCGGGCGCGCAGGGGCATGGTCCAGGCATTGGCAACCCCGGGCATCTGGAGCGCCCGATCCATCTCGGCGATCAAGGTGTCGATGGTCATCCCTGGGCGCCAAGCGGAGTCCGGCTTCAGGGTGATCACGGTTTCGAACATCTCGGAGGGAGCGGGGTCGGTGGCGGTCCCCGCTCGCCCCGCCTTGCCCCAAACTGATTCAACCTCAGGAAAGCTCTTGATGATCCGGTCCTGGGTCTGGAGCAATTCGGCGGCTTTGGTGACCGACAGACCGGGCAGGGTGGTCGGCATATACAGCAGACTGCCCTCGTTCAAGGTCGGCATGAACTCGGTGCCCAACTGCGACAAGGGAAACCACACACTGGCAAGGGCGAGCAGGGCCAGAGCGAGGATCACCCCCTTGGCCTTCATCACCCCGGCAATGATCGGGCGATAGGCCCAGATCAGGACACGGTTCAGCGGATTCCGCCGCTCCGGAATAATCCGTCCCCGAATGAACAGCCTCATCAACACTGGAACCAAGGTCACCGACAGCATCGCGGCCCCAGCCATGGCGAAGGTCTTGGTCAGCGCCAGCGGCTTGAACAGCCGTCCTTCCTGGGCTTCCAGGGTGAACACCGGCAGAAACGAAACGGTGATGATCAACAGACCGAAAAACAGCGAGGGACCAACCTCGGTCGCGGCGGCGATCAGCGCCTCGGTTCGATTGTCGCCGGGTTTGAGCCGCTCCAGATGCTTGTGGGCATTTTCAATCATCACAATGGCCGCATCGACCATTGCCCCCACCGCAATGGCCACCCCGCCAAGCGACATGATGTTGGAGGTCAGGCCCAAGGCATTCATGACGATCGCGGCGATCAGCACCCCAACCGGCAGCATGATGATCGCCACCAAGGCCGAGCGGAGATGCAGCAGGAAGACGACGCAGACAATGGCGACGATGACACTTTCTTCGATCAGGGTGTGTTTCAGGGTCTCGACCGCCCGCAGGATCAACGCCGAACGGTCGTAGACCGCCTGGATCGAGACACCCTCCGGCAGGCCGGACGAGACCTCGGCGATCTTGTCCTTGACGTGCTCGATCACCGACAAAGCGTTCTGGCCGAACCGTTGCAGCACGATGCCACTGACCACCTCGCCTTCGCCGTTAAGCTCGGCCAGGCCCCGTCGTTCGTCCGGTCCCAGTTCGACCCGGGCGACGTCGCGCACCATCACCGGGATGCCCTGGTCGGCTTTCAGAACCAATTGTTCGATATCGTTGATGCCGCGCAGGTAGCCCCGCCCGCGAACGATGAATTCGGTTTCGGCCAACTCGACCACCCGGCCGCCGACATCGATATTGCTGCTGCGGATCACCTCGGTGACCCTGGAGAGCGGAATGCGATAGGCCTGGAGCCGTTGCGGATCGACCACCACCTGATATTGCTGGACGAAGCCACCAACGCTGGCGACCTCGGCCACGCCCTCGGCCTTGGCCAATTGGTACCGCAGGGACCAATCCTGAAGTGTGCGCAGCTCGGCGAGGGTCCGGTCTTTGGCGAGGACAACATACTGATAGACCCATCCGACCCCGGTCGCATCCGGACCCAGCGTCGGCGTCACCCCGGCCGGCAGCCGTTTGGCCACCGAACTCAGCGATTCCAGCACCCGCGACCGCGCCCAATAGAGGTCGGTGCCGTCCTCGAACAGGATGTAGACGAAGGACACTCCGAAAAACGAGAGTCCCCGCACCGTTTTTGATTTTGGCACGCTCAGCATGGCCGTGGTCAGCGGATAAGTGACCTGATCCTCGACCACCTGGGGGGCTTGTCCCTGTACCTCGGTGTAGAGGATCACCTGGACGTCGGACAGATCGGGCAGTGCGTCCAGCGGGAGGCGCTTCACCGCCAGCCCTCCCGCCCCGATGAGGAAGACGGTTACCAGCAGAACCAGGAAGACGTTCCGGGCAGACCAGCGGATGACGGCGGCAATCATGGGGGCAGCCCTCAGTGGGGGTGAAAGCTTTGCAAGGCGGCGCGCAGATTGCTTTCCGCGTCGATCAGGAAGTTGGCCTGAACCACCACCCTCTCCCCTGCCACCAGCCCGTCGCGCACTTCGATCAGGCCGCCCGCCCGGGTGCCAAGACTCACCGCGCGCGGTTCGTAATGTCCCTCGCCCCGTTCCACCAACACGCTTTGCCGGGTGCCGCTGTCCAGCACCGCCGAATCCGGGATGGCCAACACCGGTCGATCCGCGATCGGGGCCAGCAGTTCGACCGTGCCATACAAGGCCGGCCTGAGGCGTCCGTCGGGATTGGGCAACTCGATCCTGATTTTGGCCGTCCGGGTTTCCGGCGTCACCACGGGGGAAACGAACGTCACCCGTCCGGTGAAATCCTTCCCGGGCCAGGCGTCGAAATGGACCTGGGCGGGTAGACCGACTCTGACCTGAGCCAGATCCTGCTCGAACACGTCGGCGATCACCCAGAGGTGAGAGAGATCCGCAATCTGATAGAGCTTTTCGCCGGGCATGAAGCGCATGCCCTGGATGGCCTGCTTTTCCAACACGATGCCGGCAACGGGAGAGGTCAGGGTCAGGGTCCGCTGTGCCGCGCCGCCGTGCCGGATGCGGTCGATCTGGGCGGCGGAGACATCGAGCGCCCGAAGACGGGTCAACGCTGCCTCCGCCAATGCCCGCGCGCCTTCCTGGGCCTCGCGACTGGCCTGAGCGAGGGCCTGCCCCCCCTGCATCGCCACCTGATATTCCTGCTCGGCCAATCTTAATTCGGGACTGTAGACCTCCATCAGGGGCTGCCCCCGTTTGACCGCCTGACCGGTCTGATTGACGTGCAGGCGTTCGATATAGCCTTCGAATTTCGCTGTCACGACCTGCAACGTGCGTTCATCCAGCTGAACCGACCCCACCGCCCGGATCGTCCGGCTCAGCGGGACCATCCGGGCGGCTTCTGTCCGGACTCCCAGTTTCTGCACCTTGTCGGGGCTGATCCTGAGGGTGTTGCCGTCCTCCTCCCCGTCGTAGACCGCAACGTAATCCATCCCCATCCCGTCTTTTTTCGGCACAGGGGAGGTGTCGGGCAGGCCCATCGGATTGCGGTAATAGAGAATCTTGCCCCGTTCCGGCGGTGTGCGGACTGGCGCCGGAACAGGGTCGGGATCGGCATAGACCGGCAGGTAAGCGCGGCCCTGGGCATCCTGCTTGGGACCGGGGGCGTAATCCGGGAGGCCGTCCGGATGCTGGTAGAACAGAATCTGTCGCTCGCTCGTCCGGTTGGGGGCTGGCGGAGGCGCTGTCACCAGGGGCAGAGCAGGGGGCTGATGGCTGCGGCCGATCCCATAGCCGACCGCCAGGGCCGCCAGAAGGGCGATCGTGACGAGAGTGAAGGCGCGCGCCGGGCTCACAAAGCGCCTCCCACCAGCGTCTCCAGCTCAGCGAGGCGGACTTGCTGCTCGAACACCACCTTCACCAAGTCGATGTGGGTTTTCCAGATCTGCTGCTCGCTCTGGAGCACATCGACCATTTCACTTCGCCCGAGTTCGTAACTCCGCAAGGCGGCCTGGAAGCCGATTTCCGCCTGAGGCAACTGGTTTTCCCGCAGCAGCTTTTCCACGTCACGCGCTGCTTTGAGGCTGATCCAGGCGTCGGCGACCTCATTGCCCAATTCCTGCGCGCGCAGGTCGCGTTTCGCCCGGGCGGCGGCGGCCGTGGCTTTGGCTTCGCCGATGTCGGACTCGCGGATGGCCCCCTGCAAGGGCAGATTCAGGCTGACCATGGCCTCGTAGCCACGCCAGTCGCCCTCGCGGCGGACGGCGCTGACTCCGACCTCGAAATCGGGATACCAACTGCGTTCGGCGAGGCGGACGGTTCGGTCGGACCCGTCGATGGTGGCGGTCTGGGCCAGAATGTCAGGGTGTTCTGATTGGGCCCGCTCGGTCAAAGTCGTCAGATCCAGGCGCTCCAACGCCGGGATCGGACGGGCCATGGGGGTTTCCGTCAGAGGGGTGTCGAGCGGCCGGGCCAGCAACCGATTGATCCTGGCTCGCGCCTTGCGGCGTTCCCCCTCCATGCGGACGATTTCGACGTCGAGAGCGGATTTTTCCACCTCGGTCCGCGTCACATCCTGCTGGCGTCCCAGGGCCTGGCCGTACCGGACCAGAGCCAGCTTGGCCAACAGGTCGAGACGAGCGCGCAAATCCTGAGCCGCCTCAATCACCAGATGGGCCGAATGATAGCTGGCGTAGGCGACCTTGACCCGAGCCACCAGATCATTTTCCACCTGTCGCTTGAGAGCGGTTGCCTTGCGGGCTCCTGCGGCGGCGATCTCGCGCCGGAGGTCGCGTTTGCCCCAGAACGGCAGCTCCTGCGACAGGCGAAGTTTCTTGGTGGTGCCGGCGGCCGGGTTCCCAGGCAGGAAACCGTCATTGCGGTTGGTGTTCCAATCCTCCACCGACAGCGAAAGCTTGGGATCGGCCAGGGCGCCCGCGCCTTCGATCCTGGCGGCCGCGGCTTCCGCCTCCAGGGCGGACACCTGCATCTCTGGATTCATCCGCCGAGCGAGGACGATGAGGCTGTCGAGCGACTCCGGCGGTGAGGCGATCGTCACCGGATCGGACTCCGCCGCCTCGGCCCGGACCGGCGGACAGAGCAGCAAAGCCGCGAGCACCATCCCGGCGACGACGATTGAGGCCTTCATCCGCGTCCCCTCCCGTCACGCCGGCTTAATGTCCGTGGCGATGATCGACCGAACCGGCCGGTGCCGAGGCGACTGCACTCAACGGCACTGTGCCGGTGAGCGTGGCGGTTTCCCCTTGAACCTTGGCCGAAACGGTCAAGATCCATGGTCCTGCCATGCTGATATCGGCGACAAAAGGATAAAGTCCGGTGCCGTCTGGAGCCGAGGGGGTGATCCGGGTCGGCATTGTTGCCGCGCCCATGGGCATTTCCAGTTTCGGCTGAAACAGGATGGCGTTCGTCACCGCTTTGCCCGAGGGAATATGGATCAGCCGGAGGGCCAGAGGGGCGTTGGAGGAGACCGCGATCTGGGGCTGTGCCGCTTCGAAACGGTAATCCTTGGGATCGGCCTGGGCCGGCCCCACCGCCCACACCGTCGCTACCGCCACGATAGCGGCGATCGTCCTCTGCTGGAGTGTCATCACGTGCTCCCATGCCAGGAAAGAGTGATGGTCACTATAGAAAGCTCGTGATGATTTGCGTGTAAATTTTTGTAAACAAGCCGATCTACACTTTATTACAAAGTAAACTTTGCAGCCATATCCGAAATATTATCCTGAAATCATCGGTTCTGGCGATAAGGATCCTGTGCAATGAGGCGTTTCCTTCCCGATTCCATCGCAGGCCGAACCCTGATCGTCCTGCTCGTTGGCTTGACTCTCTCCCATGTCGCCAGCACGTATTTTCTGGCCAATGATCGGCATGACAGCGTGATCGCCACCAGCGAACGGCTTTGCGCCGACCACATCGCGGTGATCACCCATCTGCTCAACCGGCTTCCTCCCGAGGAGCGGAGCTTTCTGGTCCGCGAAGTCAAGGGAACGATTGCGGAGGTTTCGGTATCGGATCGTCCGAAGGTCACGGACCAGCCTGCCGACGAGGCGGGATGGAGACGGATCCAAACCGCTCTCAAGCCCTCTTTCGCCACCATCGGCCCGTCCCGCCTTCATGTTGCCTACCACCACACCGCTTCGGAAACGGAGCGGGGAGTCTGGGCGAGCGTGCTGACCGGGTTTCCCCATGATCAGGCGATGCAGGTTTCCTTTCAATTCGACGATGGCGGCTGGGTCAATTTCGAGATGGCGATGGTCCGCGCTGCGTCGTGGTGGTCTCCCCATGCAGTTTTGTCCACCCTGGCGATGATGGTCGGGGTGTTGGTGTTCGGCACGCTGGCGACCGGGTGGATCGCCCGACCGCTGGCGACATTCGCGGCGGCGGCCGATCGCCTGGGACGGGATGTCAAAGCCCCCCGTCTGCCGGAAGGAGGGCCGCGCGAAGTCCGCCGCGCCGTGGCCGCCTTCAATGAAATGCAGGACCGGATCCGCCGTTTCGTCGAAGATCGGACGGAAATGCTGGCGGCAATCAGCCATGATCTGCGCAGCCCGATTACCCGCTTGCGCTTACGCACCGAGATGGTGCCGGACGGAGACGGACGGGACAAGATGCTGCGTGATCTGGCGGAAATGGAAGCGATGGTGGCCTCCAGTCTGGCCTTCGCCCGGGATGAAGCAACCGACGAGGTCAGCCGGAGCATCGACCTTTCGGCCACCCTCGCCACCCTCTGCGATGACATCACCGACATTGGTTTGACGGCGGATTTCACCTGGACCGGTCGTCTGGTCTGTCTCTGCCGTCCGGCGGCGATGCGGCGGGCCTTCGCCAATCTGATCGAGAATGCCGCCCGTTATGGTCTGGAAGCCCAAGTTCAGGCGCAGCGGAGTGGCTCCACCCTGGAAGTGGTGATCGAGGACCGGGGGCCGGGGATCCCTGAGGCTGAACGCGAGAAGATTTTCAATCCGTTCTATCGTCTCGATTCCTCCCGCAACCGCCAGACCGGAGGCATCGGCCTGGGCATGACGGTCGCCCGTGGCATTGTCCGTGCCCATGGCGGCGACATCCGCCTGGAGGATCGCCCGGGCGGCGGGATGCGGGTGATCGTCACCCTGCCGCAGGAGACCGAATCATGACGCGGATTCTGATCGTCGATGATGATGCCGAGATTTGCAGTTTGGTCAGTCAGGTCCTGACCACGCAGGGATATGAGGTGAACAGTGTCGGCGATGGGAGAACGATGCGCGCGGCTTTGGCCGCCGAACCGTTTGACCTGATCATCCTTGATTTGATGCTGCCGGGCGAAGATGGGCTGTCCCTCTGTCGTCACCTGCACGCGATCACCGTCACGCCGATCATCATGTTGACGGCGATGGGGAATGAAATCGATCGGGTGGCCGGGCTTGAAACCGGAGCGGACGATTATCTCGCCAAACCCTTCAGTACCAGAGAATTATTGGCCCGGATTCGCGCGGTTCTGCGTCGAACCGGGTCCTTTCCCCCCAGAACGGCCCGTCCGGAAGATCCGGAGCCGGGGGATCGCCCCGGCAGGACCTTTCTGTTCTCGGGCTGGACGCTGGACACCACGCGCCGTCGTCTGACATCGCCTGACGGGGTTCTGGTCGAGGTAACCAGTGGCGAATTTGATCTGTTGATGGCGTTTCTCAAACATCCGAACCAAGTGTTGAGCCGGGATCAGTTGCTCGATCTGGCCCGAGGTCGGGTATCGGGTCCTTTCGATCGCACCATTGATGTCCAGGTTGGGCGGCTACGCCGAAAAATGGAAAGTGACCCCAAAGCTCCGGAGCTTTTCAAGACGGTGCGCGGTGGCGGCTATATCCTAACCACAGACATCATCATGCCTTGCATTGACTTTCAAAATAAAAATTGCTGAGACTTAATCGTGTATTGGTCTAATGCTGCTCCCAGCAATCATATGGATTTAATTGAATGACACCTCCAATTTTTGAGAAATCCTCAAAACAGAAATATGATTGGACTTCAGATGACAAGAGAGGAGAATTTTATTATTATATCAAGAATGATGCCCTGCCGTTCTTCAAAGCGGATGATAGAGAAAATCTCTCCTCCCCTTCGGCCGGACGGGAGCACTGGATCCCGATAGCCGTGGAGAGTATGGGCATCCGGGATGCGGACAGAAATGGCGGAACGGCATCCTTAGGGAATTTATCATGGGCAAAGACACGACTTTTAGTAAACGACCCCTTGATTATCTCTGGTCCTTTTGTTAGCGTGATCAACATTAAGGGGAACTCCCGAGAACGCCAAACAAGATCGGGAACGCTGGCATCGCGGGCGCCGGAGGTGAGACCATGGACGCCGTCTTGGCGACCGAGTGCCGACGCCGACCCAGGGCCGCCGCCTCCGTCAGGCTCGCGGGCGGGGAGCTTCGTGTCACGGTGGCGTGCAGCGATCTCCCTCTGGATGATCTGTGCGGCTTTGCGAGCCGTCGCAACCCCAAGCGTCCGTTCCTGTTCGTTAGCCGCGTGCTGGGGCGCCACCTTCCGGTCAGACCCGTCACCATGCGGATGATCCACCGCCGGCTTGCCTCCAAGCTGCCGGCCGACCTTCCTGGCCCCGCATTGGTGGTGGGCATGGCCGAGACAGCCGTCGCCCTCGGGCACGGCGTTCACGATGCTTGGCGAACCATGTCCAAGCGGGGCGACCTGCTGTTCATCCACTCGACCCGCTATCGCCTAGCGTCCCACCGGCTGCTCTCGACCTTCGAGGAGAGTCACAGCCACGCCACGGGCCACCTGATCCACGAACCGTCCGAGCCCGGCGACGCAGCGTTGCTCACGGCATGCCGCACACTGGTCCTGGTGGATGATGAAGCGTCGACGGGATCGACGTTCGTCGCTCTCGCGGCCTCGTGCCGAAGCCTGATGCCGAGCCTGTCGCGGATCGTCTGCGTCACCATCACCGACTGGATGGGCGCAGAGAGACGGCAGGAGATTCGCTCCACCCTGCCCGCCCGGACGGATTTCGTCTCTCTGCTGGAAGGGAGCTATTCCTTCGTCGCCTCCAACGCCTCCCCGCCCAAGATGCCGGACGTCACCGGTGACGGGGGGTTCAAGGATGCGATCGTCCCCGTCAACTGGGGCCGCACCGGGCTGCGGACGCCCCGCCCGTTGCCGGATCATGTCAGGGCGATCAAAGCGAAGCCCGGCGAACGCGTCCTGGTGCTCGGCACCGGGGAGTTTGTCTTTCCGCCGTTCCGGCTTGCCCGCCGCCTCTCGGCGATGGGGGCCGATGTGAGGGTGCAAGCGACAACCCGCTCGCCGATCCTGGAAGGCAACGATGTCCATGGGGTGCTGGAGTTTCCTGACGCCTACGCGGACGGGATCCCGAACTTTCTCTATTCCGTCCGTCCCGGGCAGTACGATCGCGTCCTCGTCTGCTACGAAACCCCGCCCGAGATCGCCCAATCCGACCTGATCGCCGCCCTCGGTGCCGACCCGGTCTTCTTTAACCGCTTCGATGATTGACATGCGGCGCGTCGTCTTCGTCGACCTCGACGACACCCTGTTCCAGACCCAAAGGAAAAACCCGGACGCGACTCGCCTCGCCGCCGTGGACCGGGACGGCACGCCGCTGTCCTTTCGGTGCAGCCGTCAGGAGGCGTTCCTGGACTGGCTGGCCAAAGACGCTACGGTCGTCCCCGTGACCGGCCGCAGTGTCAGCGCCTTTCATCGGGTGATGATCCCGTTCGATGGGCATGCGATCTGCTCGTTTGGCGGGGTCATCCTCGATCCGCAGGGGCAGCCGCATCCCGAATGGCACGGACTTGTTTCAGACGCTGCCGATGTGACCGCCGGGACAATGGAGGTCCTGCTTCGGGTGGTTTCCGACGCGGCCGCCGACCATCGGGTGGATGCCCGACACCGGATCATCCACGACGCGGGGCTGCCGCTCTACATCTCGGTCAAGCATAACGCCGGGACAGCTGAGGAGATGGCCCGCTTGGCGACGGTGGTCTCCTCCTCTGTTCCCGACGGGTGGACCCTCCATCTGAATGCCAACAACATGGCCCTGCTGCCGCCGTTCCTGGGAAAGGCCTCGGCGGTGGCCTTCTTTCTGGAGCGTTTGGTGGGGGACAGACCCGTCCTGACCGTCGGCGTCGGCGACAGCCTGACCGATCTAGGGTTCATGGCCCTATGTGATTTCGCGGTCACCCCGTCCCAATCCCAGATCATGTCGGTCTTATCATCGCAGACGCCGAGCGTGGCATCCGGAACAGGCGAAACGGCATGATGGATCTAGAAGACGGGTTCAGCGGGAGCTACGCCCCTGCCGATGTTGCGTTCCTGCTCAAGCCGGTGGTCCTGCCCTGCGTTGACATTGAGGCGAAGGAGGAAGCGATCCAGAGCGGGCGGAAGCACTATAGTGAGATGCTTGCCCCGGAGAAAGCTCCGACCCCCGAATATCTGCGAGCCTTCCACGAGGCCTTCACGGCGAACCGGGGCCGCGTCGGCCGCGACGTCGCCCGGCTCGCCAAGGCCCTCGCCTTGCGGGGGGGTGGTGACGGGACCGTCCTGGTCAGTCTTGCCCGGGCTGGCACGCCGGTCGGCATCCTCCTGAAGCGGACCCTCGCGGCGCTAGGGCAGAGGGTCTCTCATTATTCGGTCTCCATCATCCGCGACAGAGGCATTGATCTCGTGGCCATGCGGGCGATTCTCGCCAGACATCCCGCGTCGGAGGTGGTGTTTGTGGATGGCTGGACGGGCAAGGGGGCGATCGGCGCCGAACTTGCCAAGGCCGTCTCCCATGACCTTCCGGACCTGGCGGCGGCCCCTCTCTGCGTCTTGTCCGACCTCGCGGGCGTGGCTGATTTCGCGGCCGGGGACCAGGATTACGTCATCCCCTCCGCCATTCTGAACGGCGTCGTCTCCGGGCTCGTCAGCCGCACCGTCCTGAATGACGAGGTGGTTGGCCCCGGCGACTTCCATGGCTGCGTCGTTCTCAGTCACCTCGCGGACATCGATCTGAGCCGTCGGTACGTGGACGAACAGATGGAGGACGTGTTTGCCGGCCTTGCTGCCGCCGAGCCGGCATTGTGGGGCCGCGCCGAGCGTGCGCGAACCGCTGCCGTATCCTCGGCCTTTGTCGAAAACCTGCTCGCCAGGACCGGGAGCACGGACAGAAACAGGATCAAACCCGGCATCGGCGAGGCCACCAGGGCCTTGCTCCGGCGGGTACCGGAGCGGTTGTTTGTCCGCGACCCGGCGGCCCGTGATGTTGGCCACCTGATCTCGCTCGCGGCCGAGCGGGGGGTGGCGGTAGAGGTCGACCACAGCCTTCCATACGGTGCGTGCGCCGTGATCAAGAAATTGGGGGACGCATGATCATCTCGCATCTTCGCCTCGGGGCGAGCCTCTACGTGCCCGCCATCCGGCCCGATTTGGCGGCCGTGGCCAATGGTGAGCGGCACCCGGACCTGAGGTCGGTTATCCTCTGCACCGAGGACAGTATCCTGCCTGGGCAGGTCGATACCGCGTTGGCGAACCTGCGGGAGTGCCTGCCGCAGATTGGCGGCGACCGTCCGCTCGTCTTTATCCGCCCCCGCAATGCCGATGTGCTCGGCTGCATTCTCGCCCTGAGGGGGATCGAACGCATCGACGGCTTTGTCCTGCCCAAAGCCACCCGGTCCAGTTTGCCCATCTATGCCGCCATGATCCCGGACCATTTCGCGATCATGCCGACTGTGGAGACCCGGGAGGCTTTCGATCCTTGTTCCGTCGCCGGGCTGCGGGAGGCGATGTCCGTCCCGGGGGTCAGAGAGCGGATCCTCGCGGTTCGCATTGGCGGCAACGATTTATTGAACCTGCTCGGCATCCGCCGTCTTCCCGGCAGGACCATCTACGACACCGTCGCCGGGCCGGTGGTGGCGTCGCTGGTGTCTGCGTTTCGGCCGTTCGGCTTCCCGCTGACCGCCCCCGTCTTTGACGATTTTAGGGACACCGAAACCCTCAACGAGGAAGTTTTCCGTGACCTTGAGCACGGACTCGTCGGAAAGACCGCGATCCACCCGTTCCAGGTCTCCAGGATCGAGCGGCATTATCGCGTCCCCACGTCAGACCTTGAGATGGCTTGGCGGGTTCTGGACAGGGATTCCCCGGGCGTCTTCCAGGTGGACGGAGTGATGTGCGAGCCAGCCACCCATTCCGAATGGGCTCGGTCGATCATCGAGAGGGCCGAGATCTATGGCGTCGAAGAGACGGAGACGTTCCTGGACAAGCGGCTGGTGGTTTCGTGACCGATGGTGGGGCCGGGATAGCCCGGGACACATGAGACAAGGTTTCATCAGGGCCATGAGCGGGCTCCTGCCCGCCCCCGGTCGGGGCGAGGCCCCGAACCTAAAAATAAGGGGGGTTTGGGGGGACCCCCCAAGCGGGGTGCGGGGCGGCAGCCCCGCAACAAAGCTTAAAGGGCGATGCATCCCTGGACGGGGACAACCCTGACCCCTGGGACCGGTGTGGGGACGTCCTCCGGGGCCGTGAGACCCGCCGTCAGCATCAGGTTCCAATACGGGAAGGCAATCCCGGACATGCCGGCGTAGATCAGCCCGCCCGACATCCGGCTGTTGATCTCAAGCAGGTACTGGACGCCGTCTTGCTCTTTGGTCTGTAAGTTGAATATTCCGTCCAAAATATATCTCTCCGTCAGGAACGCCGCGACCTCGACCGACGGCCCTTCGGCCTCCAGCACTTGGTGGCCGCCGACCTTTACTCGCGACACCGCCCGCACCAGCCGTCCCTTGTGGGCGAGGACATCCACGCTCCGTTCGGGTCCTGGCAGGTAGGCCATGGCCATCATGTCTCGGTCCTGCATGGACCCCGCCAGGGCGGTTCGGAACGCTTCGAAGGAGGTACGGACGACGTCGCCCGAGAGGATGCGTCTCATCTCGCACCCCTCGCGTTCGAGAATGCGGAAGCCGGAACCGTACACGCCGACGCACGGCTTCACGCAGAGCCGCCCTGCAACGGGTTCCAGCTTCGTCACGGCGGCGTCGAATTCCTCGACGGTGCGGAAGACAATATACGGGGGTACCGGCACCCCGGTGCCCGTCAGGTCTTCGTAAAGCTCGTGCTTGCGGTCAACCATCCCCATGATTTTCGGCCCCCCCATCACCGAGACCAGGACACCGGCGGCTGCGAACTCGTCCGTCCGGGCTGCCACCGCCTCGCGCCGGCGTTGAGGCACGAACAGACTGATGCAGTGTTCCGTGCACTGGGCGAGGCACCAGTCGACGTAGGTTCCGTCGTCGGAAGCCTGTGGTTCGATGGCGAACTCGTGGGCAATCGTCGAAAGCGCCGAAGACGGGTCCGAGTGAGTCGCCCGAAGGGTAAAGCGATTTTCTTTGTCAGAATTCAGGATGGATTTTAGGGCATCGTAAGTATTCGATAGGCCTTTATTATACCAAACCTTCACGGAATCCCCCCTGAATCATGCCGGAGTGCCCGGCAGGACGTTACAAATTGGACGGCAGAAGTGGGACAGAGGGCAATCCGGCAGGCCCCTGAGCAAGACTTTTCCATAAAAAAACAGGGTGCGGCTCTCATAAGGCGTGCAGAATGATCCGGCGATTTTTAATCGATCCAGCAAGCCGACTCTGGACTGTCCCGACAGGCTACCTTGCCGCGAATGCGGGTTGACTCATTTCCCTCTGTTGCGGACAATAATCCATCTTATGGTTGCTGTGAACCTCATCGCTCAACGCGAAGCGGTAAGCTTGGTGGTTTAGATACTATTTTGACTTTATCGCACGAACTCATGTCGCAACGTCTTTCTGGAGGGTTAAAATGGCCGTTTCGCTATCGAAGGGCGGGAATGTCTCCCTGAGCAAGGAAGCCCCGGGCCTTACCGTCATTGATGTCGGTCTGGGCTGGGACGCACGCGTCACCGACGGGTCGGGCTTTGACCTGGATGCTTCGGTGTTCCTGCTGAACGAGGGCGGCAAAGTCCGCAGCGACGCCGACTTCATCTTCTACAACAACAAGACCTCTGCCGACGGCTCGGTCGTCCACCAAGGCGACAACCTCACCGGCTCCGGCGATGGCGACGATGAGGTCGTCTTAATCGACCTGTCCAAGGTCCCCGCCGACGTGATCAAGGTCGCCTTCTCGGTGACCATCCACGAGGCCGAAGTCCGCAAGCAGAACTTCGGCCAGGTCGGCAACGCCTACATCCGTGTCGTGAACAAGGCTGACGGCAAGGAGATCGCTCGCTACGACCTGTCCGAGGATTACAGCACCGAGACCGCGATGATCTTCGGTGAGATCTACCGCAACTCCGGCGAATGGAAGTTCAAGGCCATTGGCCAGGGCTTCGCCGGCGGCCTCGGCCCGCTCGCCAAAAATTTCGGCGTAAATATCGGCTAAGGAGCCCGCGATGACCGTTTCTCTCACCAAGGGCCAGAAGGTCAGCCTGTCCAAGGACGGCGCCTCCCTGTCCCGCATTTTCATGGGTCTCGGCTGGGATGTTGCCAAGAAGGGCCTCCTCGGGGGCCTCTTCGGCGGCAACGAGGACATTGACCTCGATGCCTCATGTCTCGTGTTCGACGATGCCGGCAACAAAGTGGACGAAATCTGGTTCCGCCAGCTTAAGGGCATGAACGGGGCCATTCTCCACACCGGCGACAACCTCACCGGCGCGGGCGATGGTGACGACGAGACCATTAAAGTCGATCTGTCGAAGTTGCCCACAACCGTGAAGTCGCTGGTCTTCACCGTCAACTCGTTCCGTGGCCAGACCTTCGACAAGGTGACAAACGCCTATTGCCGCGTGGTGGATGAGGTGTCCGGCCAAGAATTGGCAAAGTTCGCCCTCGGCGAGACCGGCTCTCATACTGGTTTGGTAATGGCTAAGGTCTATCGCCACAATGGTGAGTGGAAAATCCACGCCATCGGCGAGAAGACAAACGGCCGCACGTTCCAAGAGATGATGTCGGCGATCACGGCGGCTCTGTAGGTCGGGAGAGGGGGGAGCGGAATGGGGGGGATTATCCTGACGCCGGGGGCAAACACCGGGATCTCCGGATGTAGCCGTATTCTTGTGGCTGTGGGTTGGGACCCGAAATCGCAGCCCGGGATGGAGATTGATGCTTCGGCTTTCATGGTCGGGGCGGACGGGAAAGTGCCGAATGACGAGTATTTTGTCTTTTACGGCTCTCAGGCGTCACCGGATGGTGCTGTCCGTTTCCTGCCGTCCCCCTCCACCGGTTCGGCACCTGACGTGCAGGCCTTCGAGGTCGAACTCGGCAAGGTGTCTGCGGGTGTCGAATCCATCGACATCTGCGTCACGATCCACGAAGGGCAGTCCCGGGGCCAGAGTTTCGGCAAGCTGAAGGGCGTCTTCGCCCGTTTCGTGGATTCTGCTTCGGGTCAGGAGCTTGCCCGTTTTGACCTTCAGCCCTCCGGCATGACGGAGACGGCCATCACGCTGGCCAAGCTGTACCGTCGGAACGGTCAGTGGAAGATCCGGGCGGTCGGGCAGGGCTTCGCCGGAGGCTTGGCTCCGCTGGCCTGCCAATACGGGGTGGACGTTGCCGACGAGGCCCCGCCGCCGCCCGTCCAGGAGAAGCCGCCAGCGTCTCCCCCCCCGTCTGCTCCCAAGCCGGTCAATCTGACCAAGGTGACCCTGGAGAAGCGCGGCCAGTCAGTCTCGCTTGAGAAAAAACGGGATGAGGGCTTCGGCGAGATCGTCATTAACCTGAACTGGAACCAACGCCCGGAGCGGAAGGGCGGCTTCCTGAGTGGCCTTCTCGGAGGCTCCAAGGGGATCGACCTCGACCTCGGTTGCCTTTGGGAGCTTGAGGACGGCTGGAAGGGCGTCATCCAGGCCCTTGGCGAGGCCTGGGGCGACTACAAGGACGAACCATTCATCCGGCACGCCGGAGACGACCGCACCGGTGCGATGTCGCAGGGCGAGAATATTCGTATCAACGGCGACAAGCTGTCGAAGATCAAGCGGATCCTGGTGTTCGCCTTTATCTACCAAGGTATCCCTAACTGGGCCGCAGCCGATGGTGTTGCGACCGTGAAGGTCCCAGGCCAGCCCGAAATCGAGGTGCGGCTGGACAACCCCGTCTCCGGAGAGGGGATGTGCGCCATCGCTCTGATCGAGAACGACAAGGGCACTCTCAAAGTGACCAAGGAAGAGCGGTATTTCCGCAGCCACACGAACATGGACAAGGCATACCACTGGGGCCTCCGCTGGGTCGAAGGCTCGAAGGATTGAAGGGGAAAGCAGATGTCGTTCTCAGATTGGCTGAAAAAAAACGTCACCGAGGCCCGGGACGCCCTGAACACCGAGATCACCAAGTTTAAATCGAAGGATCTGCTGGAGGCGGTGGTCGCCGGCTGCGTTCTGGTCGCTTATGCCGATGGGAACGTCTCGCCGGAGGAGAAGCAGAAGATGATGGGCTTCCTGCAAACTTCCGACCAGCTCAAGGTCTTCGATTCCGGTGAGGTCATCAAAATCTTCCAGAAATACGTCGAGAAATTTGAGTTCGATTCGGCCATCGGCACGGGCGAAGTGATGCAGGCCGTGTGCCGGTTCCGTGGCAAACCGCAGGCCCAACTCGTCGTCCGGGTCTGCTGTGCCATCGGAGCCGCAGACGGGGACTTTGACGCGAAAGAGAAAGCGGTTGTTCGCCGCATGTGCTCTGAGCTCGGTCTGAACGCCGCCGACTTCAACCTCTGACAATCGGAATTCAGGATGTCCCACTTCGGCTTCCCGATCGAGACAATCGCCATCTTCTTTGCGGCTATTGGCCTGTCGGTCTTCATGGACCTGTTCGCCCACCGGAAGGCCACGGAGATCACCATCCGGGACGCGGGGCTCTGGTCCGCTTTCTGGATCAGTTTGGCCGTGTCGTTCTATTTCTATCTTTGGGTCCGCTTTGACAAGCACTGGGCGGACCTCTATCTCGCGGGCGTTGCGCTCGAGAAGTCGCTCTCTGTGGATAATTTGATCGTCTTCATGGCGATCTTTGCGTCCTTCGGCATCAAGGGCGCTCTTCAGCATCGCATCTTATATTGGGGCATTATCGGGGCGCTGATTTTCCGGGCCATCTTCGTTGCGGCCGGCACCGGGCTGTTCCTGCTCACGCCCTGGATCGGCTTTATCTTTGCCGCGATCGTTGCGTGGTCGGGCTGGAAGATGCTGACGGCGGGCGACGAAAACGAGGAGGTCACGGACTACTCGGAGCATTGGTCTGTCAAGCTGACCGAGAAAATCGTGCCGGTCTTCCCCCGCCTGCATGCGGAGAGGTTCTTCGTCACCCGGGCGATCGTCAGGGATCTGGCCAAGTCGGATTCGACCATCCGGACCGCCAGGGACGCGGCCGTGTTCGCCACCCCAGCGTTTCTGTGCCTGATGGCGATCGAAACGTCTGATGTCATGTTCGCGTTCGACTCGGTGCCTGCCGTCATCGCGGTGACTCAGGAGCCGTTGCTTGTCTATGCCGCGATGATCTTCGCCGTCCTCGGCCTCCGCTCGCTGTACTTCGTGCTTGCCGCGATGACCAAATATCTCGTGCATCTGGAGAAGGCCGTCATTTGCCTGCTGTTCTTCATCGCGTTCAAGCTGACCCTCCAGTCCGGGGAGCATGTCTTCGGCTGGGACTTCCTCCATATCTCCGCCAACGCCAGCCTGCTGGTTGTTCTCGGCACCCTGACCGCCGGCATCGTCGCCTCGTTCCTCTGGCCAGGAAAAGAGGAAACCACCAAGCCGAAGCCAGCGCCGAAGGAAAATATCTGATGGGGTCTCGCGCGGCGGTCTTCGATTTCGACAGAACGCTCGTCCGCGAGGGGGGATTTGGCGCACGACGGGGCGATACGTGTGGTGACGGATTCCTCAAGGGCAGTCCCAACCTGAGAATGGGAATAAAGTGATGGCACTCTCGTTGAGTAAGGGAGGAAACATCTCCCTCTCCAAGTCCGAGCCTGGGCTGAAGAAGATCCTCGTCGGACTCGGTTGGGACGCCCGTTCCACTGACGATACCGACTTCGATCTCGACGCCTCGGCCTTCATGCTCGGTTCCGGCCACCAAGTTCGCCGCGACGAGGATTTCATCTTCTACCACAACCTCCGTTCGCCCTGCGGCTCGGTGGAACATACCGGTGACAACAGGACCGGCGATGGCGACGGTGATGATGAGGTCATCCGCGTGATGCTTGATGCTGTCCCTGCCGAGGTTCAGACGATTGCCGTTACTGTGACCATCCACGAGGCCGAAGCCCGTCAACAGACCTTCGGGCAGGTGAAGAATGCCTTCATCCGGATCGTCAACGAAGAGACGGGCAAGGAGATCGCCCGCTACGACCTCTCCGAAGATTATTCGACCGAGACCGCCATGATCTTCGGCGAAATCTACCGCCACAACGGGGACTGGAAGTTCCGGGCTGTCGGCCAGGGGTACTCCGGTGGCCTTGCCGCCATGTGTGCCCGGTACGGCATCGACGTCCAGTGATCGGGTACACGCCCCGCAAGCCAACAGGAGGAAATCATGCGCCGCCTTCCCGTCTACCTCGTCCTCGATGTTTCCGGCTCCATGCATGGGGAACCGATCGAAGCCGTCCGCAACGGCATGCAGATGCTTGTCAGCACTCTGCGCACCGATCCTTATGCCCTTGAGACAGCTTTTCTCAGCGTCATTACTTTCGACGAGAAGGCTCGCCAGGCCGTCTCATTGACCGAGTTGATGGCCTTCCAACCGCCGACCATCGAGGCTGGTTCCACCACCTCGCTCGGCGATGCCCTGAAAGTGGTCAAGGAATGCATCGAGCGCGAAGTCAAGAAGACCACGGCTGAAGAGAAGGGCGATTGGAAGCCGCTCGTGTTTATCATGACCGATGGCCAGCCGACCGACGATTGGGAGAAAGGCCTGAACGAGTTCCGCAAGGTCAAGACGGGCATGGTCATCGCCTGTGCGGCCGGCCCGCAGGCCGATACCAAGATCCTGAAGCAGATCACCGAGGTGGTGGTCTCGCTTGACACCGCCGACAGCAGCACTATCGGCGCCTTCTTCAAATGGGTCTCCGCTTCGATCTCGACCAGTTCGAAGAAGGTCGACCTGACCAAAGCCGAATCGAGCGAGATCAGCGAACTGCCCCCGCCCCCGCCCCAGATCACCCTGGTCTGACCCGAAGCGCCAGAATGCAAGAGGGGAGGGAAGGGTGAGAAGGCTTCCGGTCTATCTGCTGCTCGACACGTCCGGCTCCATGCGGGGCGAACCGATCGAGGCCGTCAATACCGGTATCCGGGTCATGATCAGCGCCCTGCGCCAGGATCCGCACGCCCTGGAGACGGTCCATGTCAGCATCATCACGTTTGATGCGGACGCCAAAGTGGTGGTTCCGCTCACAGCCCTGGAAGAGCTTCAGGTGCCCGTGATCGACACTCCGCAGTCCGGCCCGACTCACTTGGGTCTGGCCCTGGAAACCCTGGGTGTCCGCATCCGCCGGGAGATCAAGCGCTCCACCACGGAGGTGAAGGGGGATTGGGCGCCGTACCTGTTCGTGATGACCGATGGGAAGCCCTCGGACATCCAGCTCTTCGAGGAACAGTGCCCGAAACTTCGCTCCATCGGGTTCGCGAGTATCATCGGCTGCGTTGCCGGCCCGAAGGCGCGTAAGGAGGACCTCCAACCCCTGTGCGACCATGTGGTGTCCCTGGACACTATGGACAGCGTTGGTTTCACCAGCTTCTTCAAGTGGGTCACGGCCGCGATCTCGGGGGGCAACAAGTCGATGGGGGCAACCACCACAGTGGCCTTGCCGCCGCCGCCACCGGAAATCCAGGTCGTCTTCTGATCAAGGAGGCCATCGATGCGCCGCTTGCCGATCTACTTCCTCGTCGACGTCTCTGAATCGATGGTCGGGGACAACCTGTATCAGCTTGAGGAGGGCATCGGGGCGATCGTCTCCACCCTCCGCAAGGATCCGTATGCCCTTGAGATGGCCTTCGTGTCAGTGGTCGCCTTCGCGGGAAAGGCCAGGACGGTGACTCCGCTCACCGAACTCTTCGCCTTCCATCCCCCGGAGCTTCCGGTTGGCGGCGGCACCGCCCTGGGGGCGGCCCTGTCTCACCTGATGGACGAGATCGACCGGACGGTGGTGACCACCACCCCGGATCGCAAGGGCGATTGGCGGCCAATCGTCTTCCTGTTGACGGACGGACATCCGACAGATGACGTCTTGAAAGCCGTGGAGCGGTGGGACCGCTCCTACCGCAAGCGGGTGAACATGGTCGCGGTGTCGATCGGCGGCGCGGCCGATCACACCATATTGAAGCGGTTGACGGACGATGTGGTGGTCTTCAACGACTCCGCCCCCGATGCTTTTGCCCGCTTCATCACCTGGATCTCGCTGTCGATCCAGAGTCAGAGCCGGAGTGTCAGCACCGGGCAGGATGGCAAAGTCAGCCTAGCCAAGGCCGAGCCGGGCCTGCTTGCTCCTGTCGAGGCGTCCGAGGGGCTGGCCCCGTTCGCGGGGGTGGACGACCGCTATGCGGTGTTCGTTGGCAAATGTTCCAAGAAGAAGCTGCCCTACGTGGTCAAGTACGAGCGGCACATGGGGCGGATCGAGACGACGGACCCCGTGCTGTCCAAACTCCTCAAGACCCGTCGCTACGTTCTGGATGCGGCTGTCCCGGTGAAGAACAGCTATTTCGACCTTTGTGACGGCGTTGGCAGCGGGCAGTCCGTCAGCTCCGAGGATCTGATCGACCAACCCGACTGTCCGCATTGCGGAGCCCAGTTCGCCATGGCTGTCTGCGACTGCGGCAAGATTCACTGCGTCGATGGTGCCGGTGAACAGACCTGCCCCTGGTGCGGCAAGACCGGCATGTACGGCACGGCCGAGGCTGGCGAGGGATTCGACATTGGAAGGGGGCGGGGATGACCCAGGAATACAAGCTGTCCCGAGCCCTCAAGGCCACGCTCTTCAACTTCGTACAGCTTGTGGAGGTTGAAGGCATTCCCGATCCGGGTGAGGGTTTCCTCGGGCTCACCGGGCTATCCCCTAGATTCAGGCGCGCTCACTTGGCCATTGACCTTTACGAGAAGGAATTGGCGGCGAAAAGGCAGGCCGAGGCGCACCCCAGCGATGCTGCTCCCGGGCCGCAGGCGAGGCCCCAGGTCCTTCCGACTCTCAAGCCGGGGATCCAGTCCGCCCCCGATCCGACATCTGGTACCACCAAGTACATCCCGCAAGAGGACTTCGGGGATCCATCCCCGCCCACGCCGGTCCCCATGACTGCCGACACACCTGCGCGGCTCCCGGAGAGCGGGGGAGCCTCTTCTCTGCCGGAGAACGCTACGCCAGCCGTTTCGGCTTCGTCCGAGCCCAAGTCCACGTCGGTGCCCCAGCCCGGTGGTATCCCCGCCGTGCCTGTGCGTCCCCCCGTTTCGGAGACCATCGCCGTGATGCCCATCGAGACGGTTAAAAAAGTCGTTTATCTGAAGAATGCCCGGGTGAATGAGGCCTATGAAGGGGCGGTCGAGATCGACGGCCTCAAGGGCCTGAGGCTGGAGAACGCCGGCGGCTCGGGGCTTTCGCTCGATGATGCGTCGGGCCGGCTAAAGGGCACCCCGACTCGCAGTGGCGATTTCGTCATCCGTTTGCAGGGTCTCCTGCACGGCAAGCGGTGTGAGGTTACCGCCAACCTCGCCGTGATCCCCGACCCCAAGTCGCTCTGGATCTCGAAGGACAGCAACCGCAGCGACCCGTTCTGGAAGCCCGATGAGGCCTTTGGACGAACGGAGGGCGACCTTCTCTGTGTAGCGGCCAGTAAGCGCGGCCGGTCCCACGCCAAGGACGGCACGTTCCGGGACGATGACTTCGGCCTTCTCGCCAATGGTCCGGGCGGCTGGCATGTGGCCGTGGTGGCCGACGGGGCAGGCAGCGCGAAATACTCACGCCGCGGCTCCAAGATCGCGGTCGACAGCGTGCTCCGCGACCTTCCCAAGCTGCTTGACGACCATGTCACCCCGCATCTGCCTAAACTTGTCCCCGCCCATCTCCAGGGGAACCCCGGCGCCGACTTTCAGATAAAAAGCCAGCTCTACCAATCGCTGGTCACCGCCGCATTCCAGGCTGCCAAAGCGATCGAGGAGGAGGCCACCGCCAAGGGCGAAAAGGCTTCGGCGTTTTCAACGACCCTGATCGTAATTGTGGTCCGCAAGGTTCCGGAGGGGTGGTTCGTCGCAGGATTCTCGATCGGCGACGGTGGGGCGGCTGTGTTCGATGTTCGTGACGGCTTCCTGACCCCCCTCACGCTGCCCGACAGCGGCGAGTTCGCCGGACAGACCCGGTTCCTCCAGAAGTCCGAGTTCTCGGTCAGCTACGACGAGGTGACGAAGAGGATCTTCTTCAACGTCCGCAAGGACTTCACCGCGATCGTCCTGATGACCGACGGCATTTCGGACCCGAAGTTTCCGACCGATTCCGTGTTCGGAACCCCGGCAAAGTGGGTGGAGTTCTGGAACGACGACCTGTCCAAGGCTGTCGATTTCTCTCGCACGAACGCAGCGATGGACCAGCAGTTCCTGGAGTGGCTGGATTTCTGGTCTCCCGGGAATCACGATGACCGGACCCTTGCAGTCCTGGTGCCCTGAAGGAGCATGGCATGACGGTAATCAAGCTCACGACCCTGGACGGGCAGCAGGTCGAATATAAGGACGAGATCATCGGCCAGGGCGGCATGAAAGACGTCTATTTCAGCCCCGACCGTTCATATGTGGTCGCTTTTTTTCGCGATAAACTCGACTTCCAGGGTAAAGAACGCCTCAAATCCATCGTTGGCCTCTACCGCGAGAGTATCTTCGAAAAAGAAGGCGGAGAATACTGGAAAGACTTGTTCTGCTGGCCGACGGCTGTTGTCGAGAAGGACGGCCTGTCGGGTATCGTTGCCCCGGCCTACAAAGCGCATTTCTTTTTCGCCCACGGCTCTATCAACAATGACGTGCTCGGCATCAAGGGCAAGGAGAAACAGGGGAAATGGTTCGCGAGTGCGTCGAACCGCTCGAAGTTCCTTGCCCCTCAAGAGAAAGGAAATTGGCTCACCCACTTAAGGATCTGCCTGACGATCAGTCGGGCCGTCCATCGGCTGCACATGGCAGGCCTCGCCCATTCCGACCTTTCATACAAGAATGTCCTCATCGACCCAACGACCGGCAATGCCTGTGTGATCGATATTGACGGTCTGGTCGTCCCGGGGAAGTTCCCGCCGGATGTGGTCGGAACTCCCGATTTCATCGCCCCCGAGGTGATCGCCACTCAGCACCTTGAGAAGTCTGACCCGAACAGAAAGTTGCCGTCCACGCTGACGGACAGGCACGCTCTCGCGGTCCTGATCTACATGTACCTGTTCTACCGCCACCCCCTGCGGGGCGGGAAGGTGCACGATATGGATGCGACGAAGGACGAGGAGCTTGCGATGGGCACCAAGGCCTTGTTCGTCGAGCATCCCACAGATGCGAGCAACCGGGTGAAAGCCGAACAGCTGCTCAAGGCCCAACTCCCCTGGGGCGACCCGGCCAAGATGCCGTACACGATCGCGGGGCCTCTGCTTGCGGACCTGTTCCGGAAGGCGTTTGTGGACGGCCTGCACGAGCCACAGGCTCGGCCGACTGCCAATGAATGGGTCAACGCGCTGGTGAAGACGATTGACATGATCCAGCCCTGCTCCGCCCAGTGCGAGATGGGCTGGTACGTTTTCGATAATTCCACCAAGCCGAAGTGTCCGTTCTGCGGTGCCGCGTACCAGGGGAAGCTCCCCGTGCTGAACCTGTACTCCAGCCGCCACAGCGGTTCGTACCAGCCCGACAACCACCGGGTGATGGTTTGGAACGGGCAGTCGCTGTTCCCGTGGCACGTCAACCGCAAAATTTTTCCGAACGAGCATCTAACCCCCGCCCAAAAGAAGCGGGTGGGCTACTTCCAGCTCCATCAGGGCGACTGGTTTCTCGTGAACGAGGGGATGCCCCAGATGCACGACATCGCCGCTAAGAAAGACGTCCCGATCGGCGGGCATGTGAAGCTGACGGACGGAAGCCAATTCCTGTTGTCCCGTGAGGACGGCGGCCGGTTGGTCCAGGTGCAGTTGGTGAACGGGTAAGCAGGGAGAACCAAGAGGGGGACGCGACAATGAAACGTCTACTGTCTGACAAACGTACATACTTTGGGACTTTCGGCGCGCTCGGTGGTCTGCTGGGCGCCGTCCTGTATCATATAATCGGGCCTTCGGAGCCGCTTTACACCTGGATCGTGGGCGTCGGGGCCAACGGCATGCTGACAGCGACCCTGCTTGCCTTCGGCCAGGGTCGGTACACAGGCAAGGTCTTCAACGCCACCGATCTAAAGAAGGCACTTATCGTGGGGGGCGTCGGTGGTCTCATCGGCAGCTTCGCGGCGTACTACCTCGGCTTTCCGATCGCTCGGATGCTGGGGGTCAGCAACGATGTAGGCCGTTTCATCGGTTGGGGCATTTCGGGCGTCGCGGTGGGCATCGCCGTCGCCAAGGTGGTGCCGAACCTGAAGCTCAAGGCCGCCTGCATCGCTGGTGGCCTGGGAGCTATTGTCGGCTGCGCCTTGATGTACGTGATCAACGCCGTGATCAACGCTGCCGGGTTGACGGTGGGGATGACGACGACGAGCGCCATTATCGGCCTCGCCATTGCTTATGCCGAGACCGCCTTCCGACAGGCTTGGCTTGAGGTGACGATCAAACCGAAGGGATTGACCCTGGAGAAGGAACGCACGCTCACCGTGACTCTCGGTGACAAGCCGGTACTGTTTGGGTGCGCGGGCGACGCCGACGTTAAGTTGGCCGAGATGGCGGGGGCTAAGGCCCATTTCGCCAAGGTCTCGCTGTCGGGCGGCAAGGTCACATTGCTCGACATGACCACCGAGAAAACCCGCGAGATCGCCGTGGACGAGGGCTTCGACGTCTCAAATGCCCGGATCGTGGTCCGCTCGAAACTGGCAGCGACACCTCTGACGTAACTCTTGACTCAGAGGCCTCCAAAAATTTTTAAAACATAAGTCATTGTTTTTTTGAGGGAAAGTGTAGGACAAAGTCGCAATTTGCGAGCCAAAGGCTGTCCTCACGACGGAGGTTTCGGGGGTGGGCGCTTCAGCCCCCGAATCTCCTTCCCTGCGCTAAAATCAGCGCGGTTAGGATGGCTTTTGCTTGCAATGAGAGACGGCTTGCCCTCCCCTGTCCAGATCTCTCGCACCGCCTCGTCTCTCGACGGGAGAACAGATTTCAGACAGCATAAATCATCACAGAATGGCGGGAGCGCCATGAACCAGACGATGGCCGCGAATGGCAGCGGCAACATACTCGTTCAGGCGCAGGGAAATGGCATCAACGTCCAGATCGGTGGGCTTCCTCATCTCATTTTGACCCTCTTTGTCCGAGCGCAAGCTCCGGCGTTCAGGCCGGAGCTAGCGAGTTCTTCTAGGGAGGCGTTTGCTGCTGTTCGATGTATTGGCGGATGATGCTGATGGGCGCTCCGCCGCAAGATGCG